>Ga0193752_1000809_pt1 | contig 28221 bp, 19 predicted proteins | sample H1c1metaG_FD_144924 | JGI IMG/M metagenome (GOLD analysis project Ga0193752, IMG submission 144924) | Soil microbial communities from a riparian zone of the East river system, Colorado, United States - H1c1 | ecosystem: Environmental > Terrestrial > Soil > Riparian zone | place: USA: East River...
AGATAAGTGAAGTTGGCGGGATCCGCATATCTGCCCATCACCCCGACCCATTTCTCGCCGGAGCCGCTGCCAAACGCCTGGATGCGGACACGCGCCTCGACGATCTGATCCCCGATTGCTTCGTTGCCGGGACTCACGGCCGCGCGCGCGTCTCCCGTGGTCGACGTCTGGCGGAACACGATGTTAGGCGGCGTATCGTAGATCCAGTACCACTGGCCGGTTCCCGAATAGGTCCACGGCGCGGGCTGGGCGCCCGCCTCCGGCGGCTCATAGTTAGGTCCCGAGTTCGCCGCGAAGATCGTGGTCGCGGGCGACGGGCTTACCATCACATTGTCGAAGTCTGCGGCCGCGCGGGAGGTGAGCAGCGCGGGATGGCCCGCAATCAGCTGGGAATCGCCGGCTTCAAGCACCGGCACGCCGTTGATGTAGACGCGATGACGTGGCCCGAAGGACTCGAGCCGCAGCCGATACATGCGATTCAACGTCACCGGAAACGAGGCGCTTGCCAGAGTTGAGAACACACCGTTCTTGTTGACCTTGAGCGCGACTATTCCCGAGCTGCGCAACGTGACGTAGTAGTAGTTTGACGCGTCGCTGCGACGCGTCGCCAGCCCGACCCAGCGGTCCGGGCCATTGAACGCGGTGGGCGTCACGTCCGCCTGGATGGATTGGCCCGCCCAGTTCGAGTAGTCGAAGCTCGCGCCCGCATCGCCCACGGTGCTCGCCTGGTGGAACACGTGCGTGTTGCCGCTCTGCACGACTGACCACTGACTGCCGGCGAACTGCGTCCAGGCATTCGGGTCGAACATTTCAAACGTGTGTTGCTGGAAAGTGTTGACGTTGTAGCTTGCGGGCAGGTCGTACACCAATGCGCGCGCTCCCGCGCTTGCGATGAGTCGCCGTCCCGACACCTGGAAGTTCCCAAGGCTGCCGCCGCCGCTGTCGAACAGCGTCGCAACGTGGAAACAGCAATGCGTGGCATCGGCCTGGAACACCTGCACGACCGCGGCGCCGCGGTCGAAATCCCAGGTGCGGTGAAAAATGAAATCGCCGGTCTGCATGACCTGGCCACCGTAGAACTGGTTAGAGACCGCCATGAGATCGCCGGGCGTGCGCAGGTGAGCGTGCGGAATCCACTGCTGGTTGCTGTCGAGGTTGTAGTGCGCGAGACCAAACTTCGGACTGTCCTCGATGAACATGTCCTCGCCACGGATGGCCAAGTCGCCAAACGAATGGCCCGCCGGCGGGATCAGGCGCTGGGTCTGCGGCCAGCCATCGGGACCGGCGCCTGTGTTGTAGTAAGTCGTGATGGCGGGCCTGGGCAAGGCGTCCGAGTTATACGGGTTGGCCACGGCGGCCCACGGCCCGGACAGCGCGATGGCGTCGCCACTCGATTGGTCACTGTCGCCGCTGTAGTCGCCGACGAGCGCAGCGGTCTTGTTCCAGACTCCCGTCGCGTCCTTCTGCAGGATCTCACCGCCCCAGGAGTACACGCCCCAGAAGATGCGGCCATGGTCGATCTCGATGTCGTCGGCCGGAGCGGCACCGCCGCTTCCCGGCGCAATTTGCGCCTGGATCCATTCGCCGTTGGATTGGCGCTCGAAGATGAACAGGACCCGGAGAGACAGCGCCGCGATTCCGTCGTTCATCGCGATCGTGATGTGGCCGTAGAGGTCGTCGCCCCCGCTGTCGACACCCTCGGCGAGTTTGCGCACGAACGTCCAGCTTGCACCATTGCGATGGAACAGGAACGCGCCATAGAGAACGTTGATGTCACCGTCGTCGTCGAGCTCGCCTCGGGAACCGACCACGATCGCATCGTCACCGTCGATCGCAACCGGACCCTGCAGTGCGAATCCACCGATGGTGGAAAAATAGATGCGCGAGGATTCCTTGACGGGCACGGGGCGCGCGCAGGCGACACCGGCGACGCACAACGCGGCGAGAGCAACGAGAAATTTCATGGGGAGAGACCTGGCGCGTAGATAGTGCCTGCCAGAATGGTGCAAACGCCGGGCCAACGCGACGTCGCATCGCCGGGGCTTTGTCTTCCACCGACCGTGCTGAAAATTCTGCGCTGCCGGAAAATTCTGCGCGCCTAAGGGGAAGAACTTGCCGTATGTAACGGTTCGACGGTTCAGATATCGCAGGCGTGAGGGTTTGGCATTTTTCGCGCGTGTGCAGTTGAGGCAACCTCGCGCCACATGAACAAAAACAGAGCGGCCAGGCTAGTGGGCTTGAGTTTGAGTCTGCTGCTGGCCGCTTGCGGGGGCGGGGGTGGCGGAAGTTCGAGCGGCGGTGGCAGCAATCCTCCGCCCGTAGTCCCTCCTCCCGCGCCCACGATCACTTTCAACAATGTCTCGGTGCACGACCCGTCGGTCATCAAGGTCGACGCCGAGTACTACGTGTTCGGGTCGCACCTGGCGGCGGCCAAATCCACGGATCTCATGAACTGGACGCTGGTAGCCGACGGCGTCACGAATGCCAACCCGCTGTTCACGAACGTGCTGACCGCGCTTCAACCGACATTCGCATGGTCGCAGGTCAACGATCTGTGGGCGCCGGACGTGGTGAAGCTGGGCGACGGCAATTTCTATTTCTACTACGACTCGTGCCGGGGCGATTCTCCGTTGTCGGCGCTTGGCGTGGCGGTCGCCCCCGGCATCAATGGGCCGTACACGGACAAGCAGATCCTGCTCAAGTCCGGCATGGTGGGTTTGAGCGAAGACGGCGTCACCAACTATGACGCGCAGGTTCATCCGAACGTGGTGGATCCGAATACGTTCTTCGACCAGGCCGGCAACCTGTGGATGATCTACGGCTCGTATTCGGGCGGCATCTTCATCCTGGCGATGGATGAAACCACGGGGTTGCCGGAGCCTGGCCAGGGTTACGGCAGGCATTTGTTAGGCGGGAACCACGCGCGCATCGAAGGCGCCTACGTGCTGTACAACGCGCAGACCGGTTTCTACTACCTGTTCAGTTCGTTCGGCGGGCTGGATGCGAACGGCAAGTACAACATGCGCGTGGCGCGCGCGCAGTCACCGGACGGCCCGTACTTCGACGCCGCTGGCACGGACATGGCCGACGTGCGGGGCAATCCCGCCGTGCTGTTCGACGACACACGCATCGAGCCGTACGCGCAGAAACTCATGGGCAACTACCAGTTCGCGCTCGCCACTGGCGAGACCGGTACGCCGCTTGGGTATGTGTCGCCTGGTCACAATTCGGCGTACTTCGATTCTGCGCTCGGCAAGTATTTCCTGATTTTCCATACCCGCTTTCCGGGTCGCGGCGAAGTGCATGAAATACGCGTGCACGAATTGCTGTTCAACGCGGCGGGCTGGCCGGTGGTCGCGCCGTTTCGTTACGCGCCACTGAGCTTGAGCGCGACGCCTCTGTCAGCGGATGTGACAAACGCAGATACGCCCGGCAACTACAAGTACATCGATCATGGCAAGGACATGTCCGCGGTCATCAAGCAGTCGCAGACGATCGCATTGAATGCGGATGGCACGGTGTCGGGCGCTGTGACCGGCACGTGGATTCATCGCGGCAATAACCTGATCGACCTGACGATCGGCGGCACGCTCTACAACGGCGTGTTGTCGCGGCAATGGAATACGAACGCGAATGCGTTCGTGGTGACGTTCAGCGCGCAGTCGCAGGGCGGCGTATCAATCTGGGGCGCCAGGAGCTAGAGGGGACATTCCTGGTTTTTGTTGGGAATTTGGCACACGCGGATTTCTTCGAGGCCACGCGCCCGGGATCGCACCAGAGAAAAAATCCGCGTGTGCCAAATTCCCAACAAAAACCAGGAATGTCCCCTCTACTTCAGCACTTGCTAGTTAGCCGCTCGAACGCACGCGAATCGCGAAAGCGGACGCCGGATTGCGGACCAGCAGCGAGTCGATTTCGTCCTGCGAGAAGCCCTTGGCCACGAGCGCCGGAATGAAGCCCGTGAACATGAGATCGAAGGGCCGGAACGTGCCGCCGCCGGGCTCGCCCACCGAATACCAGCCGGCATCCTGCGAAACGAGCGCGTGTGCGAGCAGCCCCTGGTCGCGCAGATTCACGACCATCGCCACGTGCGCGTCGAGCGTCTCGGTCCGCACGCCATCGAATGAAATCCACGCGCCACGGCGCGCCGCCTCGGCGTGGCGTGCCAGGTCCGGCTCGGTCTGTGCGTGAATCCAGATCCACGCGGATGGATCGATGCGTTCTTCGCCGAGAATCCCGAGTTCCTCGAACGCCGCCACCGCCGGACCGGTGTGTGCGCCGATAGTTAGTCCGGTCGTCCGATGCGCGATCGCGCCGGCGCGGATCAGCTTCTGCTCGACCGGGCTCAATGCCCCGCCGTTGAATCCGAGCTTGATGAAACCCGGTCGCACAGGCCCGCCCTCGATGCCGCTGTCCCATTCCCGGGTCCACCGCCCGGCCAGCGCTGCGTCTGAATCCGTGAACACGTACGGCGGCAGCTGCTTGTATTGCATGGCGGCGTAATTGCCGGTGGCCATCAGTATATGAAGGCCGCTCTCCTGCGACAGCAGCCGCAGCAATGTGGCATCCCGCCCGACCCCAACGGCGGTGGCATCCACGAACGTCCGGCAGCCGAGCTCGCGGATGCGCACCAGATGCGGCAACACCCGTTCGACGACTTCAGTGCGATCAAAGGTGCGCGGCTGGCGGGACCATTCTTCCCAGGACTGAAAGTTGGCCAGCAGGTGCTCGTGCGTGAGCGTGATGCCCATGTCGCGCGCCTTGATCGGCCCGAGCACGGTCATCACCTCGCGCTCATCAAGCCCGGGGCGGCGAGACGCGGTGACGCATGCGGGCAAGGCCGCGGCCGCGGCGAGCGCCGGAATCGTTTGCAGGAAATCCCGTCTCTTCATAGTCTGCTATCAGAACACTCCAGCGCAGGGGAGACTACAAGGTTCACTACCGGATTGGCGAGTTCGCGCGCCTGAGCGGCGTCTCGATCAAGACGCTGCGCTTCTACGCACACATCGGTCTGCTCGCCCCCGCGGCGGTGGATGCACGCACGCGCTACCGGCACTACGCCCCCCACCAATTGAAAGACCTTGCCGCCATTCGCGCGCTCAAAGGTCTCGGCGCATCGCTCAATGACATTCGCCTGGTAGTTTGCCGGACGGCGTCGAGCCAGGAACGGCACCGGCTGCTCGACCGGCTCAAACAGCGCGCGGAACATTCGCTGGTCGCCACGCAGCGATCGTTGCGCTGGATCGACGGCGCGCTCGAGGAATCGGACGCGGTGCGCGCCGTGCCCATCGTGCTCAAGAAGGGATCTGCGGCGCGCGTCGCTTCCATGCGCGCGCGGGTCGATTGTCATGCGGAGATCGATCGGCTCGAGCGCGACCTGTGGCAGTCGGTGGTGCCACCGCTCACGGGAAATCTGCAGGGCGTTCTCTGGCACCGGTGTGCGGCTTCGGGCGCAATCGAAGGCGAACCGTTCGTCGAGATCTCCCGGCGCTCGGCGCGCAGCGGCGCGTTTGAAGTGCGGGAATTGCCGTCGGTTACCGTCGCCAGCGCTTACTGCGAGCCCGACGATCGCGATCCTGAGCGCGTCTACGACGCGCTCAGCCGCTGGATTAATCTGCACGACTACAAACTTGCCGGACCCAAGCGCGAGATTCGCGTCGGGCAGATCCTGGAGATTCAATTTCCGGTGGCTTGAAGAAGGAGTCATGTAAGAAATCAGCACCCCGTTTTCGGGTGATTCGCCGCTTAGAGTGTCATGGCCGGATGCGCAGACTGCAATCGTAGTCTCCAGTTGCGCCCTCAAACGGTTGTCATGCTGAAGCTGCGGTGGACTCCATAAGGCGACCCTCCCGGCCGCTGGAAGATCCACACGGAGGCCGCTTCGCGCGGCCTCTTTTTATTTAGCCGAGCAGTTCGCGAATCGCCACGCGCAATTCCACCAGGCGCGGCGGCTTGCCGAGCACGCGATCGACGTGCGGCGGAATTTCTTTCTCCGCAATCATGCGCGTGCCCCAGCCGGTGAGCATGATGACCGGCGTATCCGGTGAGCGGCTCTTGATGCTCTCCGCGACGCGTCGCCCGTCGACGCTCGGCATGCCGAGATCGGTCACGACCAGTTCAAACGGGTGATTGGTGCGCAGCGCGTCGCTGAAGGCATCGATCCCCGCCTGCCCGCCGCTCGCCGCCACGGTGGCGTGGCCGTCCCCGGTGAGGGCATCCTCGAGCGCCTTGATGATGATCGGATCGTCATCGACCAGCAGCACGCGCAGCCGGCGCAGGGAAACGTGGGCCTCGGGAGAACGAGTCGCGGGCATCAAGGGCTGGGTGTAGGCGGGGAACGTCACCTGCATCGAGGTGCCCTTCCCCACGAAACTCTCGATCTCGAACTCCGCGCTGTGACGCTGGATCATGCCGTACACCATCGCAAGCCCAAGCCCCGTGCCGCGTTCACCCTTCGTGGTGAAGAACGGCTCGAGACAGCGCCGACGGGTTTCCTCGTCCATGCCGATGCCGGTATCGGTCACTTCGACCCTGACCAACTGTGTTTCGCCGGGCGCGGGACGCGCGAAGGTACGTACCGTGAGCGTCCCGCCCGCAGGCATCGCATCGACCGCGTTGAAGATGAGATTGGTCAATGCGTCGCGGATCTCGCCTTCGGCGCCCATGATGCCGGGCAGCCCCGGCGCGAGATCGCTCTTGAGATCGATCGAGATACCGAGCTGCTGCGGTACGTCGAACCACTTGGCGCGGGTCAGTTCGAGCACCTGCTCCGCGACGCGATTGAGATCGACCAGCGCGAGCGTCATCTCCGGTTCGCGCTGCCGATAGAACTCGCGCATGCGCGATACCGTGCCGGCGACGCCGTCGATCGCGCGCTGGATGACGACCAACGCAGCACGGCCCTTCTCGGTGAGGTTCGGCTCACGTTCCAGCAACGAGTCGGTGTACAGCGAGATCGGCGAAATGGCGTTGTTGATGTCGTGCGCGATGCCGCTCGCCATCTGTCCGAGCGCGCGCAGGCGTTCCTGCTGCATGACGGTGTGTTGCGACTGGCGCAACTCGTCATAGGCCTGCCGCAGTGCGCCGTGCAGCCTTGCCTGGTGCGAGGCGAGCGCGACGTGGCCGCTCAGCTGCTTGAGGAACTCGCAGTCGCCGCTGCTGAAGGAATGCGGCGTATGGCGCGCCGCGACGAACACGCCAAAGACACTGGCCTCGACCAGCAGTGGCGCGATCACCAGTGAATACAATCTCGCCTCCGCGAAACGCCGCGGAAACGGAAACGGCAGCTCGCGCACATCCGGCTCGTGCACCAGGCGACCGCGGATGCAGGTAGACAGGCCATTCTCGTCGATCGGCACCGTCGCGCCTTCGAGCAGCCCGAGCGGTTCCGCCAAGCCGCGACTCGCCGCACCCACCGTACTCACGGTGAGCGTCGCGCTGGCGGAGTCGTACAGGCACACGCAGCCGAAATCGATCGGCAGGTTCTCTTCGACGTTGCGCAACACGACCTGGAAGATGCTCTGCAGATCATGCCGGTCGCCGATGGCGGCGGTGATGTGCTGCAGCAGGCTCATGCGGCCCATCTGCGCGCGCGAACGCCGCTCGGATTCCTGGATCTGCGTGAGCATGTGATTGAACGCGTCGGTCAGCTGATCGAACTCGTACGTGCCCGCGCGACCCGCGCGCACGCTGTAGTCGTGCCCGTCGGAAACCGCGCGCGCGGTTTCGGCGAGCGCGAGGATGGGACGCGAAATCTGCGATTGCTGGTGCCTCGCAACCAGGTACGCGAGCAATACCGACAGCACCACGACGAGCAGGGTGATGAGCGCATACAGTTCCAGGCGCTCGTCGATGGCCTTCAGGTCGCTCTTGACGAACAACGTGCCGAGTTTTTGACCGTCGAGGCTCACATCCTCGAAGCCGAGCACGTTGCGGTCTACGAAGTTGTAACCGCCCGTCCCCACCACGGCCGGCAACGTCGCGCGTTCGAGGGTTCCCGGATAGAACGCAAACAGCGCGCCCGACTCGTCATAGAGAGCGGCGGCGACGATGTGCGGGTCGGCACTGAAGGCTGCCAGCACGGCGCGCGCGTCGTCGGGATTGTCGAAGGCGAGCGCGGCTGTGCTGTTGCGCGCGATCGCCTGGCCGAGAATCTCGAGCTGGCGCACGACGGATTGCTTGAACGTGACCGCTTCGTACGTCACGAACATCGTGCAGGTGAATGCGATGACGATCACGCAGGTGAGCAGCACCATCCTCATGAGCTGGCGGCTGATGCGCTTGGCCGGCGCCGTCATGGGTTGGCTCCTTCGCTCGCGGCGCTGACGACCTGCGCAGAGCGCAACAGGTTCGAGCTGATCGTGAGGTGCGCCGCGCGGGCGGCCTCCGCATCGATGCGCATGCGGATGCGCCCGTCCTGGGTCACGAGCCGGATCATCACGCCGCGCTGCGTGGTGCCGGGCACGTCGCTCACCGTCAGCGTGCTCTGGCTGGCCACCGCCGCCACCGCCTCCGCCAGGCGCTGGTCTTCCGTGTGGTGGATGAAGAGGATCTGGCAGGCGGCGGCTTCAGCCGCACTCTGCACGCGTTTCACGACCAGCGGATGGCCGTCGACCGTCTCACCTTTCACGACTTCATCGAGCTCGCGGCCGAATGGATCGTGGCCGAAGATGCCGACGACGAACGGCGCGTTCGCGCTCGGGAATGCTTCGCGCGGCCATTCGATGAAGCGCGAGAAGTTGAAGAGGAATACCGCCTTGACCTGGTATTCGCTCGGCGCGGCGGCGCCCATCGTGGAAACGAGCAGCAGCGCGCCGAGGGCGAGATTCCGCAGAGTCTTCAGTACAGCCATCGCACCTGACCGTAGAGGCTGCGCTCATATTCACTGCGCGAGAATACGTCACCGTATTCGGGATGGCTGTCATGCAGCAGGTTGCGCCCGACGAGGGACAGTTCGAGTTTCTCGGACGGCAACCATGCAATTCGCGTATCCAGCTCCGAGTACGCAGGCACGACCGGCGCGGGCAACGCGGCGACGCGGCGCCATTGCAGATCGAGCTGCACATTGCGACCAAGATCGAAACGCGAGCGCAGCGTCCATACGTAGTCGGGATCGTTGCGCAGCGTGTCGTTGTCGACGCCAACCGGGTCCGTGCTGCCGCGCTTGAGCCGCAGTTTTTCTTTCACCGCGTTGACTCCGCCGGACAGTTCCCAGAAGGCGAGCGGACGATATTCCGCCCACGCTTCGATGCCGTAGATGTCGCCCTCGATCTTGTTTTCTATCTGCACGGGCAGGCCGGTGCCACTGCGCACCTTGTCCCACTGATGCAGGAACGCGGTAACCGAGTAGCTCAGTTTGGACACGGGCTGTGCGCGATACCCGAGCTCCGCGACGTTCGCCACTTCGGATTCGAAGTTGGGTCCGCCGATCACGAAGAACGGCGGGGAAGCCGGGAAACGCACATCGCGGTCGTAACGCGCCGGCGCGCGCACCGCCCGCGACAGCGAACCCCAGAGGAGCTGATTTTCGCGCAGCTTCCAGCCGACCCGCATGCTGGGCAGCACTTCCACCCCGGTGTAGTCGTTGCTCTCGAGTTTCAGGCCAAACGTTGCCCGCACGGTATCGCGCAACTGGATCTCATCCTGCACGAACAGGTTTCCCCACTGGAGACTGCGGCTGTCGGGCACGAAGATGGTGACGAAGCCGGGATCGATGTCGTCGTGACCGTAGCGGTAGCCCGCGCCCCACAGCACTTTGTGTTTGGCACCGGGGATCGCGTACTGGAAGTCGATGTCGAGGATGTCGGCCGTCGGCCGGTAAAACAGTGCATCGTCGCGCTTGGAATGATCCATGTACGCCTGCAGCTGCAGCTGCGAACCGCTGGCCATTTGCCGGCTCCACCGGCCTAACAGGTTGGCGCCCTCGACGCTGATCTCGGTGAGTTCGATGGGACCGATGAAGCCACGCGACTCCGAGTCTCCCTTGTATGCATCGCCCTGCACCGTGAAGCCGTCGCTGCCGAGTTGCCAGTCGGCGCGAAAGCCGACCTGGCCACGGTTCCAATCGTCAGTGTGCTCTGCATCGTTCGCAAAGATCGTGTGATCGAACTCCGCGTACTTGGCATAGACACGGACCGCGCCGTCGCCGACTTTGCGTCCGTATCGCAGCGTGCCGCCGCGCTCCTGCTCACCGGCGCCACCAACCAGCATCAGGCCGGTGGTATCCAGCGCGGAACGCGTGATGACGTTGATGACGCCGTTGACGGCATTCGCGCCCCACAGCGCAGCTCCTGGGCCGCTGATGACTTCGATGCGTTCGACGTCCTGCAGCACGACTTCCTGCTGATCCCAGAACACCCCCGAAAACAGCGGCGTGTAGACGGTGCGACCGTCGACCAGCACCAGGAGCTTGTTGCCGATCGCGTTGTTGAAGCCGCGCGCGCTGATCGCGTACTGCACGCTGTCGGCGCGTGCCACCTGCAGATTGGGCGCAAGGCGCAAGGCTTCCGGCAACGTGGTGACGCCCGAGCGGCGAATGGCTTCCGACGTGATGACATAGATCGACGCCGGCGCATCCGACAACGATTCGCTGCGTTTGGAAACCGATGTGACCTGGATGTCGAGCAGCTGATCGACGGAAAGCTCTTTGAGCGCCCGCACGGTTTCGACTGCCGCCAGCGCGGGCACGCCCGCGCAGCAGATAGCCGCCAGCATCAAGCGCTTTCGATTCAATTTCTTGCTCCCAGCCCTCGCCATTCCGGTCGAACATCCTTGTCCGCAGGCGGAATTGCGGTGACTCCGGTCGCATTCTTACATGTTGAACATAGTAATGCCGGCAGATGGATCACGGAACGCGGCGGCTCAGGGTTACTCGCAGGAATGGCGAACTCCCGCGCGGCCTTATCTAGCTAGCCACGTTCGAGCAGACGCGCGAGCACATCCCGATAACGCGCGGCAATTTCTTCACGCCGGTGATGCCGGCCGTGGGTGACGACGCGGCGTCCGCCCCGCCACACGCCCTCGATGCACGCCCTGCCGCCGGCGAAAATGAAACTGTCGAGCGCCGCATCGCCGGCGCGGCTGACGAGCGCCGGCGAGTTCGTGTCGAGCGAGAAGAAATCCGCCGCAGCGCCCGAAACAATTCCCGCGCCGCGAACGCCCAGGGCCTGAGCTCCACCGCGCAGTGCGCCGTCGAACAGCGCACGACCAGTGGAAAGCGTGCCCGCGCCGGCGACCACGTTGCGGGCGCGATCGCGCAGCCGCTGGCTGTACTCGAGCTGGCGCAGTTCGTCGGCCACGCTGATGGAGACATTCGAATCCGTGCCGATGCCAAACGCACCGCCGGCGTCGAAATACTTCGTGGCCGGAAAGATGCCGTCGCCGAGGTTGGCCTCGGTGATGGGACACAGGCCGGCGACCGCCCCGGAGCGCGCGAGACCCGCGGCTTCGTCGTGATCGAGATGCGTCGAGTGGATCAGGCACCAGCGGCTATCTACCGGCGCGTGCGCCAGCAGCCATTCAACGGGCCGCGCGCCGGACCAGGCGATGCACTGCTCGACTTCGCCGGTCTGTTCTGCGGCGTGGATGTGTACGGGGCCGGGGCCCGCCATCGCCACCACCTGCGCCAATTCGTCGGGAGCAACTGCGCGCAGGCTGTGTGGCGCCACGCCAATCACCGAATCCGGGCGCGACGCGAGCAACTTCCGGCACGCCGCCAGCAGTCGCGCGAACCCGTCCAGGTCGTTGATGAACCGCCGCTGGCCCTCGTTGGGCGGCGCACCGCCGAAACCGCTGTGCGCATAGAACACCGGCAGCAACGTGAGCGCGATGCCCGTCTCGTGTGCGGCCGCGACCACACGCGCGGCCGTCTCCGCGGGATCCGCATACGGCTTGCCGGCCGGGTCGTGATGCACGTAGTGAAATTCACCGACGCGCGTAAAGCCCCCTTCGAGCATCTCCAGGTACGCCTGTGCGGTGATCGCCTCGATGTCCGCGGGTGTCATGCGTGCGACAAAGCGATACATGAGCTCGCGCCAGCTCCAGAAATTGTCTGCCGCGGGGCCGCGGTACTCGGTGAGCCCCGCCATGCCGCGCTGGAATCCATGGCTGTGCACGTTGCACATGCCGGGCAGCGCAATGGCAACGCGCTCGTCGCCCACCGCCGCGGCCACGTTGCGATCGATCGCGGCGATGCGACCTTCCGCAATTTCAATGCGAACGTTCGCGACCCAGCCTTCGGGCAGGAGCGCGGAAGCGAAATGAAGGCTCAAGTATTACTTCTTGCGCGTGAAGTGGTTGCGGCTGTACAGCGCGAAATCCTTGCCCGGTTCCGCAAGCTCGAAGGTCTCGATGAACTCGTCCGGGGAAATCAGCTCGTACGTCTCGCGCGCCTTCCATTCGTTGCTGAAGTTTTCGAAGCTCACGCTCTCGAATACCAGGCGCGTCGCGGGGCTCGATGGTTCGAGCGCATAGAGATTGACGAAGCCTTCCTCGTGGAAATGCCGCAGCATGAGCGTCTTGCGCGCCTTGTCGTAGCTCAGAAATCCGCGATGGTGGTGGATCTCGGGTGTTCGGTCCGGCGCAGTGGCTGCGTAGCTGCTGGTGTTATGTTCTTCGATGAACTTCCCGCCGAGCACGAACTCGTAACTGCGCTCCACGGTTCCCTTGCCGGGCTCGCCGCTCGCCTCACCCTGCCAGCTCCCGAGCATGAACCGCACTGGTTGCCATCTATCGGCCGGCGCCTCGTCCGCCGCGCCGGCGGCGACTGTAAACAGAAGGGCCATCAGCGCGATCATGGATTTCATCGGCCAGTCCCGAAATGCGATGGGCGGCAGTATATGCGCTGCCAAAGCCGCAGGCTGGCGGCCCGGGCGACTCATCTATAAGGTGCCGCCATGCGCTGTGACCGCATTTGGCGAAACGCCCGACTCGCGACGCTCGCACCCGGCCGACCCGGGTTGGGAACGATCGAGGACGGCCTGCTCGCCTGCCGCGACGGACTCCTTATCTATGCAGGCCCGGCAGCCGAAGCCCCGGCGAGTCTTCAGGCCCTGCAGGTCGAAGACTGCGAGGGGCGCTGGATCACGCCCGGTCTCATCGACTGCCACACGCACCTGGTCTACGCCGGCAGCCGCGCCAATGAGTTCGAACAGCGGCTGAACGGCGTGTCGTACGAAGCCATTGCGCGCAGCGGCGGCGGCATTCTCGCGACCGTGACTGCGACGCGCGCCGCGAGCGAGGCGCAGTTGTTAGCCGAGGCGCTGCCGCGGCTCGACGCCCTGCTCGCCGAAGGACTCACGACCATCGAGGTGAAATCCGGCTACGGGCTGTCGCTCGATCACGAGCGCCGCCAGCTGCGCGCCGCGCGCGCGCTGGCGACCGAACGCCCGGTCACGGTGACCACGACCTGTCTGAGCGCTCACGCGACGCCGCCGGCCTTCTCCGGCCGGCCGGACGATTACATCGCGGAAGTCTGCGATGTGATCATTCCCGCGCTGGCACGCGACGGGTTGATCGACGCGGTGGACGCATTCTGCGAAATCATCGGCTTCACTGCGCAGCAGACGCGGCGCGTGTTCGAAGCCGCCAAAGCCAACAACCTGCGCGTCAAGCTGCATGCCGAACAGATTTCCAACAGCGGCGGCGCGTCGCTGGCGGCGGAATTCAAGGCACTGTCGGCCGATCACCTGGAGTACGCGGACGAAGAAGACGTGCGGGCCATGGCCGCGGCCGGCACCGTCGCCGTGCTGCTGCCCGGCGCGTTCTACTTCCTGCGCGAAACCAAACTACCGCCCCTCGACCTGCTGCGCGCCAACGATGTTCCCATGGCGCTGGCGACCGATTGCAATCCGGGCACCTCTCCACTGACATCGCTGCTGCTCACCATGAACATGGCCGCGACGCTGTTTCGCATGACGGTGGACGAATGCATCGCCGGCGTCACGCGCGCGGCCGCGCAGGCATTGGGCATGGCGGATCGCATCGGGACGCTCGAAGCCGGCAAGCGCTGCGACCTCGCCATCTGGAACATCGACCGGCCGGCAGAGCTGGTTTACCGTATGGGTTCGAACCCATTGCACGCGCGCATCTGGGGAGGCTCGTGAGTCCGCACCACGAGTGGCTGGCGGTGCATCACGGCGAACTGCCGCTGGTGGTGAGCTTTCCGCACACGGGTACGGAGATTCCGCCGGAGATCGAAGATCGGCTGGTGTCACCGTGGCTGGCGCGCAAGGACGCGGACTACTGGGTCGATGTGCTGTACGACTTCGCGCGCGAGCTCGGCGCGACCACGGTGCGCACATCGATCTCGCGCACCGTGATCGACATGAATCGTGATCCGACCGGCGCGTCGCTGTATCCGGGTTTCGCGACGACGGGCCTGTGCCCGCTGATGACCTTCGATGGCGAGCCGCTCTACAAGCCTGGTCTTACGCCCGATGCCGAAGAGATCAAACGGCGCGAACAGCAGTACTTCTGGCCCTATCACCAGGCGCTGGTCGACCAGACGCAGCGCCTCGGAGCGCGCCACGGCGGCATGGTGTTGTACGACGCGCACTCCATCCGCTCGCGCATCCCGCGGTTGTTCGACGGCGAGCTGCCGCAGTTCAACATCGGCACGGACCACGGCACGACCTGCGCTCCGGCCCTCACCGCCGCCATCGAAAAAATCTGCGACGCCTCTGGCATGTCGCGCGTGACCAATGGCCGCTTTCGAGGCGGCTGGATCACGCGCCACTATGGCAACCCGAGAAGCGGCATCCATGCAGTGCAAATGGAACTTGCCATGCGCGGTTATCTCCGCGAGCCCACCGATGGAATCAGTGAAGAAAACTGGCCGGCGCCACTCGACGACGGCCATGCCGCGCTGTTGCGCGTCGCGCTACGTGACATTCTCGATGCCTGCATCGCATTCGTGACCGGTAAATCCAAATGACCTCGAACGCCAGAGAGGATCGCCGCATCGACCGCAGCCGCGTGATTCGCGCGGCCACCGGCACGACGCTCGCCGCCAAGAGCTGGCTCACCGAGGCGCCGCTGCGCATGCTCATGAACAACCTCGATCCGGACGTCGCGGAGCGGCCCGAGGAGCTGGTGGTGTACGGCGGCATTGGCCGCGCGGCGCGCGACTGGGATTCCTTCGATCGCATCGTCGCGACGCTCAAACGTCTCGAAGCCGACCAGACGCTGCTCATTCAATCAGGCAAACCGGTCGGCGTGTTCACCACGCACGTAGATGCGCCGCGCGTGTTGTTGGCCAACTCGAACCTCGTGCCGCGCTGGAGTACCTGGGAGCACTTCAACGAGCTCGATCGCAAGGGCCTGATGATGTACGGGCAGATGACCGCGGGCTCGTGGATCTACATCGGCTCGCAGGGCATCGTGCAGGGCACGTACGAAACTTTCGTCGAGATGGGCCGGCAGCACTTCGGCGGCAATCTCGCGGGCCGCTGGCTGCTGACCGCGGGCCTGGGGGGCATGGGCGGCGCGCAACCGCTGGCCAGCGTGATGGCCGGCGCTTCGTGCCTGGCGATCGAGTGCCAGCGCTCGCGCATCGACATGCGGCTCAAGTCCGGCTATCTCGATCACGGCACCGACAAGGTCGACGAGGCGCTGAACCTCATCGACCAGGCCTGCGCCGACCGGCAGCCAGTCTCCGTCGGGTTGCTGGGTAATGCGGCCGAAATCCTGCCGGCGCTGTTCAAGCGCGGCGTGCGCCCGGACATGTTGACCGACCAGACGTCGGCGCACGATCCGGTCAACGGCTATCTACCCATCGGCTGGCCGGTGGAGCAATGGCTCGCGACCCGTGCCAGCGACCCGGCCGCCACGGCCAAGGCCGCAAAGGCTTCGATGGCAGTGCACGTGCGCGCGATGCTCGATTTTCAGAAGGACGGAGTACACACCGTCGACTATGGCAACAACATTCGCCAGATCGCGCTCGAAGAAGGCGTGAAGAACGCGTTCGATTTTCCCGGCTTCGTGCCCGCCTACATCCGGCCGCTGTTCTGCCGCGGCGTCGGCCCGTTCCGCTGGGCCGCGCTGTCGGGCGATCCGGATGACATCGCGAAAACCGATGCGAAGGTCAAAGAACTGCTGCCCGACGACAAACACCTGCATCACTGGCTGGACATGGCGCGCGCGCGCATCAGGTTCCAGGGGCTGCCCGCGCGCATCTGCTGGGTGGGCCTCGGCGACCGTCATCGGCTCGGCCTCGCGTTCAACGAGATGGTGGCGCGCGGGGAACTGAAAGCGCCCGTGGTCATTGGCCGCGATCACCTTGACGCAGGATCCGTCGCCTCGCCCAACCGCGAAACCGAAGGGATGAGGGACGGCTCGGATGCCGTGTCCGACTGGCCGTTGCTCAACGCCTTGCTCAACACCGCGTCCGGCGCGACCTGGGTCTCGATCCACCACGGCGGCGGCGTGGGCATGGGGTTCTCGCAGCACGCCGGGGTCGTCATCGTCTGCGACGGAACCGAGGCCGCGGGCCGGCGCATCGCGCGCGTGTTGTGGAACGATCCGGCCAGCGGCGTCATGCGCCACGCGGATGCGGGCTACGACATTGCGCTCGAAGCCGCCCGCGCACACCAACTCGATCTGCCGGGAATTCTCTGAAGTCGGCGCGCTACGGGGCGATGATGCGGGTATCGAGCACACGCGGCTCCGGCTGGCCCGCGTCGATGAATTCGCGCAGGGCCGTGATCAATCCGTCACTCGCGTAGGCGCCAATACGTTCCTGAGGCTTGAGGTCGCCGAGGCGCTCGAGTGTCTGCAACAGCTCCGATTCATCGAATGCCACCGTGATCTTGCCGAGCGCCGCCAACCGCCGGGCGGTTGCGAGCTGGTGATCGTTGCGATGCTCGTGGAGCGCCGCGCGGCGCGGCATCACCACGATCGGCTTTTGAAACTGCAATGCGGAAAGAATGGTGCCCATGCCGGCATGCGACACGATGACGTCCGCCGCGGCAAAGCGCCGTGCGAAATCCGCCGGCTCGATGAAGGTCTTGTAGTGGATATTCAGTGGGCGCCGATAGCTGTCGCCGATCTGCGCGAATACATCGGTGCGATCCGAAGTGCCGGCCCACTGGTCCACCACGGCGATCAGCCGGTCGAAAGGCAACTCGGTGCCGACGGTGACGAAGATCATGTCAATACGCTGCCGCGAAACCCCGGGCCGCCGTCCTTCGCCAGATGCGGCCACTGCGTCAGCCACAGGTCGGCATGCGGACCGGCCTTGCGACCGGAGAGCGACAACTCGTCGACGTTCGCGACGCTGTCTACCCAGATGGTGCGCGCGCGCAGCATTTTGCCGAAGCGGATGGCGAAATAGCCCGGCGCCGCGCCCGTCGTGATGACCACGTCAGGCCGCTCGCGCAGCATCAGCCGCAGGATCTTCCAGCAGGAGCGCAACAGGGCGATGCGGTCCCAACGATTCGCATCAGGAATCAGGACGAAAGCTTCGCCGGGAACGTCGATCCGGTAGCCGTCGTTCGTCGTCGCGTACACAACCTTGCACCCGGCGAGCGCAGGTCGCATGCGCAAGAGCTGCACCCAATGCCCGCCCCCCGATGCCAGCGCCAGAATTTTTGTTGGATTCACTGCAGTCTCGTACTGGGTCACGCCTTCTCCCTTTTCTCGACCGCACGATAACGCGCACCGCGTGCCAACCACTGCAACCGAAGTCGGAACGACGCGTACGAATGCAGGCGAATACTCGTGCGCGTTGTCCGACACGAAATCCGCCTGCCCGGATCACGGACGGGTCGCTCAATAGCGACGCTTTCCGACATGATTGTTCGCCGCAATGCGCAATGTTCATTTCGTGCGGAACAGCCAGCGTGCTCATGCATCGAAGGCAGTGAACCCAGAGAAATGAACTGAAGATCAAAGGAGCACAAATATGGCCTACATCGATGGATTCGTACTCGCGGTCCCGACCGCGAAGAAAGATGAGTACCGGAAACACTCCTCGAACGCCGTCTCGTTCTTCAAGGAATTCGGCGCGACACGCCAGGTAGAGGGCTGGGGCGACGACGTCCCGGCGGGCAAGGTGACCGATTTTCAACGCTCGGTGAAGGCCAAGCCCGACGAAACGATCGTGTTTTCCTGGCTCGAGTATCCCGACAAGGCGACGCGCGACGCGGCCAACAAGAAGATGATGGACGATCCGCGCATGAAGGAAATGGGCGACAGCATGCCCTTCGACGGTCAGCGCATGATCTTCGCCGGATTCACGCCCATCAACGACAGTGGCAAGGCGTCGAAAACCGGCTACATCGACGGCTTCGTGACGCCCGTCCCCGCCGACAACAAGGATGCGTATCGCGAGATGGCGGACAAGAACGCCGCGATCCTCAAGGAGTATGGCGCGACGCGCACGGTCGATGCGTGGGGCGATGACGTGCCGGACGGCAAGGTCACCGACTACAAGGGCGCGGTGAAGGCCAAGCCCGACGAGACGGTCGTCTACTCGTGGATCGAGTGGCCTTCGAAAGAAGCGCGCGACAAGGGCTGGCAGAAAGCGATGGAAGATCCGCGCATGAAAGGCATGAAGATGCCGTTTGACGGCCAGCGTGTGATCTACGGCGGATTCGCTCCCATGCTCGACGCCTGATACACACTGCCCCGCTGGACGAAGAAGGCCGCCGCGAGCGGCCTTTTTCTTGGGCGCATACAGCATCGCGCGCCCGCGCTTGCTGTGGATGCCGGTAGCGCAACTATGCTCATCGCATGCCCAAGACCACCGCCACGCTCTTCATCGAATGCCGGCGCTGCGGTCACAAGGCACAGCGCGAAGTCACCCAGCTGCCCCTGCCCGCGGGCGCGCGCTGGCGCTGCTCGAACTGCAGCAACCGCGAAGCGAGCTCGATCAAGGTGTGGCACACGGGCGGGTCGTCGTCCGCGCGAATCATTTCGTTCCCGAAGGGCAAACGCAGCCGGTAGCGTCAGTAGACCTGGCGCGCGCGCCGCAGCGTCTCTCGTCCCATCGTGAACAACACGATGAACGCGCCCAACATGCCGCCGAGATGCGCGAAGTGCGCTACGCCCTGCTGCGTGCCCAACACGCCCTGAGCGAGTTCGATGACACCGTAGCCCGCCACCAGCACCCAGGCCGGCATCGGAATCGGTGGAATGATCAGCAGCACACGGCGGTGGGGGAACAGCATGCCAAACGCGAGCAACACGCCAAACACGCCGCCCGATGCGCCGAGCGTGGGGATGATCCCATCGGACGTGTGCATCGATACGACGATGAGCTGCGCGATGCTGCCGGTCAGCACCGACGCGCCGTACAGCCACGCGAACGCGCGCGAGCCCATGACGCGCTCCACGTCCCCACCGAACTGATACAACGCGAACATGTTGAGTGCGATGTGCGCGATGGAGTGGAAGTCGTGCATGAAACCGGAGGTGATCAACTGCCAGGGTTTGAAGCCCACCGTGACGTCGCCGTCGTGGAATTCTCCCCACGGCCACAACGCGAAGTTGATCAACATTGGTTCGGGGAACAGCTGCTGCAGCCCGTACACGACGATGTTGGCGATGATGAGAAACCCGACGACCGATCTGATCTGAAACAATTTGCTCAAGGCCTCTTTTTGTATTCCGCGTCGAAGCGCGCTTCGAGCGTGGGATGGGTGCCGCGCATCTGATCCACGACGGCCTTCGACCAGTCGAAGTATTCGCGCTTGCGTTCGAGCGACCACCCCGCGGGCGGCGCGCCTTCGATGTCGCTGACGTTCGCGATCTTGTCGGCGAGCTTCACGAGCCTGGCGGCGCGGCTCAATGTCGCGGCATGGTCGATCTGCGCCTGCTTGCGCTCGAGCTTGCTCAACTTCTTGTCGTCGGAACACTCGGCGACCACGCGCGCGATCTCGAAGCCGAACACGATCTCGATTTCATCGAGCGTGGTGTTGGTGTCTTCGATCGTGTCGTGCAGCAGCGCGGCGGCCAGGATCTTGGGATCTTCGACGTCCGCCTGCACCAGGATGTAGGCGAGCTGGATCGGATGATTGATGTACGGGGTTTCGATGTCCTTGCGCCGCTGCGTGCGGTGTTTTTCCGCGGCAAACGCAGCTGCCTGGAGCACGAGTTCCATATGGGTTGGCATGGATGGGTACCCTACCTCATCGCGTCGCCGTGAGAAAAGCTTAAGCAGCCTTTCGGACATCTCAACCATGCGCACGCGCACGCGTGCGAACCTGCTGGCGCGGGATTTCAGGGCCTCCTCCGAAAGGGGTAGATGGGAACCCCGCTAATGGCGCCAACGGATTGGCTCGCCCGGTGAATATCTACCGCGCGCATCGAAGCACAAGATGTGCCTCACAAACCCCGGGAGGAATTCCTCGTGAAGCATTCGTTCAAGTTCTCTGTCGTCGCTCTGCCGATCCTCGCTTTCATTCTCGCCGCCTGCGCGCGCAACGAAGCGGCCGAAGCGCCCGCGGCACCGCCCGCAGTCCAGGCTTCCAAAGTCATCTCGAAGCCGATCACCGAATTCGACGAATTCACGGGCCGCATCGAAGCGGTCGAAAGAGTCGAAGTTCGCCCGCGCGTTTCGGGCTACGTGGCCGAGACCCGCTTCCAGCAGGGTCATGAAGTCAAGAAAGGCGACATCCTCTATGTCATCGACCCGCGCCCCTACCAGGCGACGCTCAAGCACGCGCAGGCGGAATTGACCCGCGCGCGCACGCAGCTTGCACTGGCCGAATCCGAGCGCGCCCGCGCCGGCAAGCTGGTTGCCGCCCGTGCGATCTCCGAAGAAGAGTTCGACTCGCGCACGTCGGGCAACGAGCAGGCCGCGGCGAATCTCGAGGCCGCCAAGGCCGCGGTGGAGTCCGCCGCGCTCGACCTGTCGTTCACGGAAGTGCGCTCCCCGATCTCGGGCTTGGTGGGCCGCGCGGAAATCACCGCGGGCAACCTCGTGGCCGCGGGCCAGACACTGCTGACCACGGTCGTATCGATCGATCCCATCTACGTGTCCTTCGACGGCGACGAGCAGGTGTACCTCAAGTACGTCGGCCTGGATCTGCGTGGCGAGCTCAAGAGCTCGCGCAATGCGCACAACCCGGTCTGGGTCGGTCTTGCCGACGAACAGGGGCATCCGCACGAAGGCCACATGGTGTTCCTCGACAACGAGCTCGATCCGAACACCGGCACGATCCACGCGCGCGGCCTCCTGGAGAACAAGGATCGCCGCTTCACGCCGGGCATGTTCGCCCGCGTCAAGCTGATCGGCAGCGGCCAGTACGATGCGTTGCTCATCAATGACAGCGCGATCGGCACCGACCAGAGCGTCAAGTTCGTGCTGCGCGTCGGCGCGGAAAACAAGGTCGAGTACGCGCCCGTGAAGCTGGGCCCGCTCGTCGACGGTCTGCGCGTGGTGCGCGCGGGCCTGAAGGCCGACGACGTGATCCTCGTGAAGGGCCTGCAGCAGGTGCGCCCGGGCATGCCGGTGGCTCCGCAGCTGATCGCCATGGGCGAGCAGCAGCGCGCGGGCGGCAAGACGCTCGTCGCGCAGAATTGATAACGACCGACCGGTCTGGGGAAGAACTAACATGAAATTCTCGAGCTACTTCATCGACAGACCGGTCTTCGCCTCTGTCCTATCGGCCTTCATCCTCATCGCAGGCGCCATCGCGCTGTTCAAACTACCGATCAGCGAGTACCCCGAAGTGGTGCCGCCCTCGGTGGTGGTGAGGGCCGCTTATCCGGGCGCAAACCCGAAAGTCATCTCCGAAACGGTGGCCGCGCCGCTCGAGCAGGAAATCGTCGGCGTCGAGAACATGCTGTACATGTCCTCGCAGGCGACGATCGACGGTTCGCTGGCGCTGACGGTCACCTTCCGCATCGGCACGGACATCGACCGGGCCCAGGTCCAGGTACAGAACCGGGTGGCACAGGCGCTGCCGCGTCTGCCAGAAGAAGTGCGCGACATCGGCGTTTCCACGCTGAAGAGCTCGCCGTCCTTCCTGATGGTGGTGCACCTGACCTCCCCCGATGGCCGCTACGACTCCTTGTATCTGCGCAACTACGCCACGCTGAACGTGCGCGACACCCTCGCCCGCCTCAACGGTGTGGGCGACGTGCGCGTGTTCGGCGCCGGGGACTACTCCATGCGCGTCTGGCTCGACCCGCAGAAGATGTCCGCGCGTGATCTCACCTCAGGTGACGTGGTCGCCGCGATTCGCGAGCAGAACGTGCAGGTGGCCGCGGGCCAGATCGGCGCGCCGCCGTCCGAGGGCTCGGAATTCCAGCTGGCGCTCAACGCCAAGGGCCGGCTCGAGAACGAAGAGCAGTTCGGCGACGTGGTGGTAAAAACCGGCGAACACGGCGACATCGTGCGCCTCAAGGACATCGCGCGCCTCGAGCTTGGCGCGGCTACCTATGCGACGCAGTCGCTGCTCGGCAACGAGAATGCGGTGGCGATCCCCGTCTACCAGGCGCCCGGCTCCAACGCACTCGAGCTTTCCAAGCGCGTGCGTTCGGATATGGAAACGCTGAAGAAGAGTTTCCCCCAGGGCATGGACTACAAGATCATCTACGACCCGACGCAGTTCGTGCGTCAGTCGATCAACGCCGTCATCGAGACCTTGCTTGAAGCCGTCGCGTTGGTGGTCCTCGTGGTGATCCTGTTCCTCCAGACCTGGAGAGCCTCGGTCATTCCGCTGGTTGCCGTGCCCGTGTCCGTCATCGGCACATTCGGCGTGCTCTACGCGCTCGGGTTCTCGATCAATACGCTGTCACTGTTTGGCCTGGTGCTCGCAATCGGCATCGTGGTGGACGACTCCATCGTCGTGGTGGAGAACGTCGAACGGCACATTGCCAACGGATTGAAACCGCTCGAGGCCACGAAGCAGGCGATGCGCGAGGTCAGCCGGCCGATCATCGCCATCACGCTCGTGCTGTGCGCGGTGTTCATCCCGGTGGCGTTCGTCGAAGGCCTCACGGGCCAGTTCTATCGCCAGTTCGCGCTGACGATTGCGATCTCGACCGTGATCTCGGCCTTCAATTCGCTCACGCTTTCACCGGCGCTGGCCGCGGTGCTCCTCAAGCCGCACGACGCCAAACCCGACGCATTGACGCGCGGCATGAACAAGGTGTTCGGCCGATTCTTCGCGTGGTTCAACCGGATGTTCACCAAAGCCGGTGACAGCTACTCGAGGGGCGTAACGCGCACCGTAAAGCGCGCGCCCATCGCCATCGCCGTGTACGCCGGCCTCGTCGCGCTGACGGTATTCGGCTTCTACAAGACGCCCGCCGGGTTTATTCCGCAGCAGGACAAGCTGTATCTCGTCGGCGTCGTGCAGTTGCCGCCGGCGGCATCGCTCGATCGCACCGCAGATGTCGTGCATCGCATGGGTGAGATCGCCAAGAAGGAACCGGGCGTGCTCGACTCCGTGCAGTTCGCCGGCGTGTCGGCGAATGGTTTCGCGGCACAGTCGAGTGCTGCGCTGGTGTTCTTTCCATTGAAGGACTTCGATGAGCGCAAGGGCATCACCGCCGGACAGATCGCGGGCTCGCTGAACCAGAAGTTTGCCGGCATCCAGGACGCGTACATCGCGGTATTCCCGCCGCCGCCGGTCATCGGTCTCGGCACGTTGGGCGGCTTCAAGCTCAACGTCGAAGACCGCCAGGACCGCGGCGCGGAAGCGCTCTACGGCGCCGTGCAAGGCGCGCTGCAAAAGGCCTGGGCGGACCCGTCGCTCGCCGGGGTTTTCTCCAGCTATCAGATCAACGTTCCTCAATTGGACGTCGACGTGGATCGCCTCAAGGTCAAGCGCCAGGGCGTGAAGCTCAGCGACGTGTTCCAGACGCTGCAGGTCAATCTGGGGTCTCTGTATGTCAATGACTTCAACCGATTTGGTCGTACTTACCGAGTGGTGGCGCAGGCGGATGCGCCGTTCCGTTCGCAGGTGGATGACATTGCTTCACTTAAAACGCGTAACGCCGCCGGAGAGATGGTCCCACTCGGCTCGATGATCTCCGTCAAGGAGGCGTTCGGCCCGGACATCGTGGAGCGTTTCAACGGCTACGCCAGCGCCGACATCAACGGCGGTCCGTCGCCGGGTCACAGCTCGGGTGAGGCACAGGCGACCATCTCGAAGATTCTCGATGAGAACCTGCCGAACGGCATGACCTACGAGTGGACCGATCTGGCGTTCCAGCAGATAGACGCCGGCGACGCCGCACTGTTTGTCTTCCCGCTGTGCGTGTTGTTCGTGTTCCTGGTGCTGGCCGCGCAGTACGAGAGCTTCTCGCTGCCGGTCGCCATCATCCTGATCGTGCCGATGGGATTGCTGGCGGCGCTCGTGGGTATTCACCTGCAGGGCGGCGACAGCAACATCTTCACGCAGATCGGCTTCCTGGTGCTGGTGGGACTTGCGAGCAAGAACGCCATTCTGATCGTGGAGTTCGCCAAGCACTTGCAGGAAGAGCAGGGTCGCGACCGCGTGAGCGCGGTGCTCGAAGCTGCACGCCTGCGACTGCGCCCGATCGTCATGACGTCTATCGCGTTCATCATGGGTGTGCTGCCGCTGGTCACCGCCGACGGCGCGGGAGCCGAAGTGCGGCGCGCCATGGGCGCGGCGGTGTTCTCGGGAATGATCGGCGTGACCGTGTTCGGTCTGATGCTGACGCCCGTGTTCTATGTACTGGTGCGCCGTGGCGAGAAGGCGAAAGCCCTCGCCGCTCCGCCCGCCGATGAGGTTGCTTCCCATGTCTAAGGTGCGTTTCCTGTTAGCTCCCCTTGCTGCGGCCGTGCTGGCCGCCTGCGCGGTGGGCCCGAACTACCATCAGCCCGATACCAAGGTGGCGGACAAGTTCGACGGTGCGGAGGCCACGGCCTTCTCCACCGCGCCGAACGTGGCGGACTTCTGGCAGACCTTCGACGACGCCACTCTGACGCGCCTCGTCAATGAATCGCTGCTCGCCAACCATGATCTGCGCATCGCGCTCACGCGCATCAAGGAAGCGCGCGCGTTGCGCGGCGAGAGTTACCTGGACCTCGCGCCCACGATCACCGCGGGCGGCGGATACACCGAGACGCGCACGAGCGCGGCGCAGGCGCTGCCCGGTGTGTCCCGTGATGGCACGTTCTACGACGCCGGCTTCGACGCTGTCTGGGAACTGGACTTCTTCGGGCGCGTGCGCCGCGGCATCGAGGCCAGCAACGCCGAGCTCGGCGCGGCCGAGGCAGGCCTGCACGATGCGCAGGTCAGCGTGACGGCGGAAGTCACCCGGACTTACTTCGAGCTGCGTGGCTTTCAGCAGCAGCTGGAAGTTGCGAACCGCAACGTGGTGAACCAGCGCGATACGCTCGGGCTCGCCAAGGTGCTGCTCGATGCCGGCCGCGGCACGGAGTTCGACACCGCGCGCGCCCAGGCGCAGTTGTCGACCACCCTGGGCACGATCGGCCCGCTCGATGCGGCCGTGGCGGTCTCGATTCATCGCTTGAGTGTCCTGATCGGCCGCGAACCCGGCGCACTGCGCGCCGAGCTCACACCGTCCAAGGACCTGCCCCCGCTGCCCGGCATGGCCGCGGTCGGCAATCCGTCCGACATGCTGCGTCGCCGGCCCGACATCCGCGTGGCGGAACGCCAGCTCGCCGGCGCCACGGCGCGCATCGGCATCGCGGTCGCCGACATCTTTCCGCGCGTCACCTTCACCGGCAACCTGGGCTCGGTGTCGAGCACTTACGATGGCCTCGGCGACAGCGGCAATGACGCCTGGACCGTTGCCCCCGGTATCTCCTGGGCGTTCCTCGACCTCGGCCGTGTGAAGGCGCGCATCAACGCCTCGCGCGCCCGCTCCGAAGGCGCGCTGCTGCAGTACGAACAGACCGTATTGCGCGCGCTCGAGGACACCGAGGATTCGCTCGTGACCTACGCCCGCGCCCGCGACCGCCTGGTCCATGACCAGGAGGCCGTGACCTCCAGCGGCACTGCCTCCCGCCTCGCCCGGCTGCGTTATGAAAACGGCAGCAGCGACTTCCTGCAGGTGCTGGATGCCGAGCGGATACAGCTGCAAACCGAGGATCGGCTGGCCCGCAGCCGTACCGAGGCCGCCACCAGCCTGATTGCCGTCTACAAGGCCCTGGGCGGAGGTTGGGAGTCGGCGCCGAGGCCCAATTAACGGTCTCTCAGCGTAAAGTAGCGACCCATGAGCATCAATCCAATTGACGTTGCCGCCGCGGCGGAAGGCATCCTCAATCACCAGTCCATGCAGCAGCGCGAACGGCTGCTGGCCGCCGCCGCGCAGGCCAGCCGCCTGCTGCTCGAAGCCCCCGACGCCATGAAGGTCATGCCGAAGGTGCTGCGCCTGTTAGGCGAGGCCGCGCAGGTGGATCGCACCGCGCTCGCCTTCGCCGAGATCGGCCCCAACGGCGAGAAATGGCTGAAGATCAAGGCGGAGTGGATCGACGAGCGCCTCGAGACCGCCTGCCGCGGTGGCGGCGACGATGAAGAGGAGCCGTGGAACGAACCGCGCTCCGACCAGTTCTGCACCATGCTGCAGTCCGGCAAGAGTGTGGTGTTCTGTCCCGATTCCACCCGCGGCTTCGACGGCGTCAGCATCAGCAGCGACAAGGCGCGCACCTCGGCGATCGTGCCGATTCTCGTGGACCTCGAATACGTCGGCGTCATCGGCTTCGATGACTGGCAGCGCGTACGCGAATTCGATTCGTCGATCGTCTCTGCGCTGGAAATTGCCGCGGGCCTGGTCGGCGCCGCCCTGCATCGCGAACGCCTGGTCGAGACCATGCGGCGCGAGCGCGAACGGGCCGCCGAAGAACACCTGGCGCGGCTGGCGCGCGCCAACGAGGCGTTGCGCACCAATCTCGTCAAGCTCTCGCGCGATCCGGATCCGCACGATTTCATCGCCAACATGCTGCTCGACGCCACGCGTCAGCTCGATGCGGCGGCCGCGTTCGCAATCGGCTTCGATGTCGACAACAAGAACTGGAAAGTCTTCATCCACGCGGAGAATGGCAAGATCGGTCCGCCGCCCTTCGAGCCCACCGCGACGGAAGAGGAAGCGCGCATCCACGACATCCTCCAGCATTTCAGCGAGCCGGTGTTCTATCCGCTCGAGCCGCTGAGCCGGCTCACCTGGCCCGGCGTCGCCGACTGGCACGCGCGCGAAGGCCACAAGAGCGCCTATCTATTACCTCTGGTGTTCGGCGAGAGCAGCATGGGGTTCATCGGCCTCGTGTTCCGCCAGGCCGAAGCCCTGAGCGCCGAACGCGCCGAGCTCGCGCTATCCGTCGCGCACCAGGCGACGCTGTGCATCGGGCTCAAGAAACTCGGCGTCGCCGCCAAGAACGCGGCCGTGCTCGCAGAGCGCAACCGCATCGGCCAGGAAATCCACGACGGCCTTGCGCAAGGCTTCACCGGTATTCTCATGCAGCTCGGCGCCGCGGAAGAAGCGATCAGCGATTGCGCGCGCAATTCGCCGCTGCCGGAAATCCTCACGCGCATCCAGAATCTCGCCAAGCAGGGTTTGACCGACGCGCGACGCTCGGTGCAGACGCTGCGGCCGGAACAGTCCCGGCGCGTCGGGCTCGAGCTCGCGCTGCGTGCGCTGGCGGAGCGCTCGACGGTACAAGGCCGCGCGTTGTGCAGTTTCGAAGGCGCGATGAGCGGTGACGGGCTCGCACCCGAGCGCCAGCACGAACTGCTGCGCATCGCGACGGAGGCCGTGAGCAACGCGCTACGCCACGCGCATCCGAGCAACGTGCGCATCGTCCTGCTCGAAGAGCCCGTGCAATGGACGCTGAGCGTGGTCGACGACGGCCGCGGTATGACGCTGATGCCCGAGTTGTACGCAGCAAGGTTATGGACTCAACAACATGCGCGAGCGCGCCGGAGCGATCGGCGGAAGTTTCAACATCGTGAGCGCACCCGACCAGGGCACGAGTATTGTTGTAACTCTCCCCCGACCGGTGACGGCGTGAACGCCGCGGCCGTCAAGGAAGTCGTCAAGGCGCCAGTGCGCAAAATCAGCGTGATCCTCGCGGACGATCATCCCGTGGTACGCGACGGACTCGCCGCCATCGTCAATCAGCAGCCCGACATGCACGTCGTCGCCGAAGCGGGCGACGGCAGCGAAGCGCTCGAACTCTACGAGCTGCACAAGCCCGATGTGATGGTGCTCGATCTGCGCATGCCCAAGCTCGACGGCGCCGCGGTCGTGCAGAAGGTCCTGGAGAAATACCCCAAGGCCGCA
>Ga0193752_1000810_pt1 | contig 28195 bp, 24 predicted proteins | sample H1c1metaG_FD_144924 | JGI IMG/M metagenome (GOLD analysis project Ga0193752, IMG submission 144924) | Soil microbial communities from a riparian zone of the East river system, Colorado, United States - H1c1 | ecosystem: Environmental > Terrestrial > Soil > Riparian zone | place: USA: East River...
TTATAGCTGATGCGATTGAGGAGAACGGTGGCAATGTAATTATTGGAACACCGATCGGAGTCGCCCGAGCGCTTGTTCTGGCCGAACAGCGTTTCCAGCAGAACGGTGCTCCGGGCATCATCAGTCAGATCGAGTCAGGTGCAAGTCCCGATCCGCGATTTAAACAGCCCCTGTCTTATCAGGCACCGAGAGAAGTGCGATTTGGCTTCCGCTTTATCTTCTAATCACTGGTAACTTTTTTAGTTACGTTAAAGCCCGTCCGAATCATTCGGACGGCCTTTTTGTTTCTCGCTTTGATGTTACGATCCGTGGTTTATTTTTCTTTGCCAGCGTCGGCTTTTACCTTTAGTTCTTTTATCAGATCTTTCACCGTCTCTTTATTTTTGGCGTCGGGAGCGGCTTTTAGATATAACTCTAATTCTTTGACCGCATCCTGGTAGCGTTTAAGGTCATTGTTATACAAAAGAGCGAGCTGCCAATGAACCTCAGCCACTGCGCCGTTAGCCAGTGTGTTTGCTTTTTTGAACCGGTCTTCTGCTTCGCCAAACCGGCCCGCACGTCGCAGTACAACGCCGCTCAGCAGAGTTGTTTCGACTGATCGCGGGTTTAGCTGCATTCCCGTTTCCGCAGCGTCGATTGCCTCTTTGATGAAGTTCAAAGAGTATAGAGAATAGGCGAGGCCGTACCAACTCTTGTGTCCGCGGGGATTGATCTGGATCGCTCTTGCAAGCAATACTTGGGCAGGCACAAAATGTTTTAGCTTCACATACTCGGTTCCCAACAACTCCAGTGCGTTGTAATAGTCGGGAAATTGCTCGATCGCGAGTTTCAGGCCTTTAAGGCCATTGTCGGTATCTTTATTATCCAGCGCCTTGAGGGCCGCAAGGAAAGTCTCTTTGGCCTGGGCGGGAATATCCTGAACGAAAATGGATTCGGGCTTTGCAAGATTTTCAGCTCCCTTTCGGGGCTTCAGATAAAAATCCTTTTGAACATTGTCATAACCCGAGATGCGAACATTGCCGGAACTGTCGCTGGTACTGATGTTTTGTATCTCAACATCCTGTTCCTGCTCCTCGTAGTCACCAATAGATGTGACGCGTATGCGAAAACGTCCAGATGAGATACGGCTAAAAACAAAGCGGCCGGTCGCATTCGTCTGAACACGGCCCAACGTCCGCGAAAATTCGTCCATCAGCTCAACCGTGACATCACTGACCGGCTGGCGCGATGAACCGAATACATAGCCGCTTATCATGTTCCCGAACTGAGCTGCCACCATGCCCGGGAAAAATAATGCTGAGAGAAATACGAATACGACAACGACGAAAAAACGACATTCTTTTACGCCCAAGACGCACCTCCCTAAATTTGAGTTCTTAGGTATTTTAGCAAACTTTTCGAATGTTGATCATACTTCAACGGTCAAAGGCGAAGATCTTGGCGTCGGCGTTACTTTTTTCCAATAGGATGTCGGTGAGGATGTTGGCGGCGAGTTGGCTGAATGTGATGCCGTTGCCACCGTAGCCGAGGGCGAAATATGTGTGCGACAATTGTTTAACGGCGCCGATGTAGGGCAAACCGTCTTCCGTTTCGATAAACGTGCCGGCCCAGCTGTAATCGACCTTGAGCGGTATATCCGGGAACAGCTTTTCGAATTGCCGTTCGAGCTTTTTGGTCTTTTTGTCGAGCAACTTATCGCGGCGTTCGGGGTCGTAGAACGGTTCGTCCTCGCCGCCGAAAATGATGCGGTTATCTGCCGTTGTCCGGCCATATATATACGGATCGGCAGTGTTCCAAAATGTACAGTTTTCGAACCAAATATCGTTCGTCGGCAGCGGCTGGCTGACCAGAGCATATGTGGAATTAAGCGTACCGGCCTTCATTGGCAAGTAATTGACCGATTCGTAACCACAGGCGATGACGACCCTTTTTGCGGCGATCCTGGCTCCTTGCGATGTATGGACGACGACGCCTTTCGTTTGACGTTCGATGCGTTCAACTGGTGTCTTATCGAAGACCCTCACGCCGTGCTCGACCGCGTCCTGCAGCACGCCGTGTGTCAGGCGATAGGGATCGGCCGTCGCGCTGGGGTTTGTGGCTAGAGCCGCCGGGGCCGCGAAAGGGAAATGCTTCGCGACCTTATTTTCATCCCAAAGCTCGACGTCAAAACCATGTCGGCCTCGAGCTGCGTACTCCTTTTCGATGAACGAAACGTCCTTCTTCAATTTAGCGAAACGAAAACTTTTTCGAATTTCGATTTCGGGGTCGATCTTTAGGTTGGACGCAATTTTAGTTAGATCTTTAAGTGCGTCGAGGCTCAGTTCATAGGCCCGGACCGCCGTTTTCTCGCCGAGCAGGTCGATAAGCTCGTGCAGAGCGCGGTCGATGTCGTATTGCAGCAGGGCCGTACTTGCGGACGTGCTGCCCATAGCGATATGACGCCGGTCGAGCAATACGACATCGGCGCCTTTGAGCACCAGACTTCGTGCCATCAACGCACCGGAGATTCCGCCGCCGATCACTACGAAGTCCGTCTTTATATCTTCGGTAAGCGAAAAATACGGCTGAAGATAGCCGTTCTTCATTAGCCAGAAAGGGCTTTCTGTTCGGACGTCGGTGACAGTTGCCATTAATTAAGACTGCGCCTTTCGAAAATGAAAATACAGCCAGATGCCGATGATGTTATTAAGCGTCAGCGCGGCATTGGTGAAAGCGAAAACTCAGCTCTCAGTGACAATGCTGTAAACCGTAAAGCCGACGGACGCGGCCAGCTGCCCGATAAACAGCCATTTCGATATTCCTTCGCTAGAACCGTCGTTCCACAGTTTATATACCTGCTTAACAAGCGTGGCAAGCAATATCAGCGAAGACGCCCAACCTAAGATCTCGATCATTTCTCGATTGTCAGGTTTCCCATAAACAATTGCAATTTGGGAATTTGTCGCGGTTTAGGCTAAACTGCGTGTCGGATTTCCTTAAAGCTTCTTGCCTATGCTTTTCCTTACACAGTCGGCGGCCGTTTTTGGCATCGACGCCCTCGTCGTGGACATCGAGGTCAACCTGCGCCCCGTCAGCGGCGAGCAGGATCAGGCCAATGTGATAATCGTTGGGCTGCCGGACACGGCCGTTCGCGAATCGCGCGAGCGCATTCGAGCTGCCATAACGAACAGCGGCTACTTTTTCCCGTTTCACAAGGTAACGATAAATCTCGCTCCGGCGGACGTACGCAAGGAAGGCGCGAGTTTTGATCTGCCGATCGCACTTGGGATTTTGGGTGCGGCCGGCGATCTGGGAAATGCGGAGAGTTTGCCAAACCTGATGAGTGTCGGCGAACTTTCGCTGGACGGGCGTGTGCGGCCGGTTCGCGGAGCGTTGTCGATAGCGTTGACGGCGCGTGAAAACGGCGTCCGCAGCCTACTCGTGCCCGAGGAAAATGCCAAGGAAGCGGCGGTCGTGCAGGGAATAGACGTTTACCCGATCCGCGATCTGCGAGAGGCGTCGCTGTTGGTACAGGACCTGCTCGCGGGCGGCCCGACTCGCGTCCAGCCGATGAAATTGGACATCTCCGAACTGCGCGACGCGCCCAATAAATATCAGTTAGATTTTTCCGAGGTGCGCGGACAGGCGACAGCAAAGCGCGCGCTCGAAGTAGCGTCGGCCGGCGGCCACAATATCTTGTTCATCGGCCCGCCCGGATCGGGCAAAACGATGCTTGCCAAGCGTCTGCCGACCGTGCTGCCGCCGCTCGAGTTCGAAGAGGCGCTTGAGATAACGAAGATACATTCGGTCGCCGGTCTGACCGGAAAAGCGGGCCTCGTGACCGAGCGGCCGTTCAAATCACCGCATCACACCGTTTCGCAGGCCGGGCTGATCGGCGGCGGTTCGGTGCCGCGTCCGGGCGAAGTTTCGCTGGCGCACCTCGGCGTGCTGTTTCTCGACGAACTGCCCGAATTCGACCGCAGCGTGCTCGAAGTTTTGCGCCAGCCGATGGAAGATAAAGAAGTGACGATCTCGCGTGCCGCTTCGTCGCTGACCTTTCCGGCGAGTTTTACCCTCGTCGCCTCAATGAATCCGTGTCCGTGCGGATATTTCGGCTCGACGCGCGAATGCAAATGTTCTCCGCAGATGATCCAGCGATATGTCGGCAAAATATCCGGCCCGCTGCTCGACCGCATCGACATTCATATCGACGTGCCGGCCGTCGCCTTTAACGAGCTTCGAGGCCGCGGCGTCGAACCCGGCGAGCCGAGCGAAAAGATCCGTGAACGCGTCATCCGCGCAAGAGAAGTTCAGCTTGCCCGTCTGAACGGCGACGGCGTAGGGAACGCGGGTACTCTTGTCCGCAATAACGGCGGAGTTTACTCCAACTCCGGCATGACCACCGCGCAGATCCGCAAACACTGCGTGCTCGATACCGACAGCGAAAACCTGCTCGAAAAAGCAATGAATAAACAAGGCCTCTCCGCCCGAGCCCACGACCGCATCCTAAAAGTAGCCCGCACCATCGCCGACCTCGCCGCCGCCGAAAATATAAACCCAACCCACATCAGCGAAGCCATAAACTACCGTTCGCTCGACCGGAATTATTGGACTTAAGCACTGGAGTTGCGGCCTTGGTTTCGGGAACCAAGGCCGCTTAGATTTCGGAAGGTTTTGCTGTAGGCAATGCGGAGTGGATAGGCAAAAGGCGGATTATTTATTGGTTGGGGTTTGCCGGTTAATAGACTCCTCCGCTTTATCTATTTCCCCGGCTTGGGAATTTTTTCCTTGCGGACGAACAAGGCCGTATTTCTTTGCCTCGCGTCCGATGGTCGCGGAATCGTTTTTCAGGTAATAGATCTCTTCCTGCAAATTCAGATTCTCGCTTGTCATTTGCTGTACCTGTTGGTTCAGCTCGGAATTCTGTTTCTCTTCGTGCTGGAGCACGGTGTACGCACGATAGTTTATCGTCAGTGTGATCATCGTCACCAGCGAAAACGATGCGGCGACCGGAACCCAACGCGGCAAAATGCGGCGTCTTGGCTTGCTAACGCGAACCGGCTGCTGCCGAGGCCTGCGTGCCGTCCGTGTCGTGCGTGTTTTTGTGGAGTCGGTCGCTCTCAAAATTATTGCTCCGAATAATTGCGTTGCTCGTTTCGCCCTTACTAACGTGCGGGCTTCTGCATTTGTTAGTCGAGTAAGTAGTGTCTGCCCTGCTCAAGCAATTTGTCCAACTGCACTTTGCTCTCGCTTTCGGCATAGATCCGAACCATCGGTTCCGTGCCTGATGGACGCATCAGCATCCAACTCTGGTCGGCGAACAAAAATTTCACACCGTCCAATCTGTTTATCCTGTCAATCTTTCGCCCACCAAACTCGGTTGGCTCCTGTGCCAGTTTGTCCTTCAGCCTTTCGGCTACGTCATCGGTAAGCTTTACGCCGATACGGCCGGATTCGAGACGACCGACACGTGCGTACAATGCTTCGAGCTGTTCGCCGATGCTCTGCCCTCTAACCGCTACAGCCTCAGCTGCAAGCAGGCAGGCGAGAATGCCGTCCTTTTCAGGATAATGCCCGCGTATCGAAAGACCGGCGGACTCCTCGCCGCCTAGGATGATCTCGTCTTTATTTATCAATTCGCCGATGAACTTGAACCCGACCGGCGTTTCGTGAAGTGTAAGCCCACGAGCTTTTGCAACTCTGTCGATCAAATGCGATGTCGCTACGCTGCGGGCAAGGCCAAGCTTCCATCCGCGATTCTCAGCCAGATAATCTGCCAGCAATGCGACCAGCTTGTTCGGTTCGATGAACGTCCCGTCGCTGTCAATGATCCCAAATCTGTCACCGTCACCATCCGTCGCAAGCCCGAGCGTTAAATTCTTGCCCGTAACCGACGCTCTCAATTCGCCGAGGTGAGCCTCGCCCGGCTCAGGAGCCTGTCCGCCGAAAGTGACATCACGCCAATCGTGCAGCGTTTCGACCTCAAGGCCGTGATCACGCAATATCTTGTCAAGGTAGCCTCGGCCAGTGCCGTAAATGCAGTCATAGGAGAACCGGGCTTTGCTGGCGGCGATCGCTTCGAAATTCAGCTTCGATTTCAGATCGCCTAGATACGCTTCTTTCGGGTCGAACTCTTCGATACTGCCGCCTTCGGCATTGTCCGGCTCCTCGTTGTTCTCGATCGAAGCCTCGATCAGCTTGGTCACATCAGGCAAGGCCGGTGCACCGTCAAAGGTCGAAAACTTGATGCCCTGATACTCCGGCGGATTGTGCGAGGCCGTAAAGTTCATCGCACCCGCAGCCTTCATATTGCGAATCGCATGCGAGATCGTCGGCGTCGGCACAGGATGATCGCAATGCAATACCCGAAAGCCCTTTGCCTGTGCAATGGCAGCCGCAACCGCCCCGAACTTTTCGCCCATGAAGCGAGTGTCGTTCCCGATGATCAGCGTATTGCCGTGTTCAGGATGACTTTTCAAATATCCGCAGATCGCCTTTGTAACGCGTTCGACATTCGCAAAAGTGAAATCTTCCGCGATGATCGATCTCCAACCTGACGTGCCGAACTTGATCTTCATTTCACTCAAATCGAATTGCTCGCCAGACGATCTCTTACCTTCGAACACCACAATTGAAATTGGAACTGCTTACCCTATATACCTTGAGGTTGGAGAACGATAGCACAAGTGCTTAGGATTGTAAAGTATAAATTAAGCGACATAACATATTTTTTTATAACAGCTTAGAGGTGAGAATCTAACGTAAGACCTAACCAACGTGCTTAATGTTATTTATAGGTTTCATAATATGTATAGTTTGTGATTTTGATGTAGGTGATTACTGGGCGAGAGGTATTACTTTTTGAAGTAAAGAGACGAAATTCGGGCAATGGAATTTATTGGTGCTTAAACAAAGCGTGAAAGCAAGGCATGCCGATCAAATTTCCGGTCAGATTGACCGATTTTATAAAATTCCAACAGCGTCGAGAGTGTGTCAAAAAGGGCTAATAGGGTTCTGTAAAGAGTATGTGTGTCATTGTGCAACAGTCTGGAAATTTTGCAAGGTATCCAATGCGGCTGTAAATATTGCAAACAAAACGCTTAGAGCGTTTGTGAGGACAGGCTTCGGTGGCATAAGATTTGCTCAGCCTATATGACATAGCCGCGTCCTTACTTAGAGCAATCATACAATTTTCAAGCTTCGGGACGCTAAACACATTTAGTGGGAGAACTATATTTATGACGAGACCTGTTAAACATTTTGAGAAGGGACTGACCTATGTAGCGAAGGGAGCGTTTAACGCTATCCGCTCGGTCAATCAATTCAAGCCGAACGCATCGTTCATACCGAAGTGGTCGGACAAGCCGATCCTGAAATCGTGGCAGAAGACGAAGCCGACGTTGGGTTTTCCGCGTCAGACGGATTCGCTTTGCCCGAACTGTGTGATCGAGGCACGCGAGGCGATCATCGCCGGTGACAAGGAAGTTTCCGTCCTCATCAATGAGAAGGTTGGCGAGATCAAGGCACAGATCATCGAGCGTGACGGTGAAGTTTGGATGATCAAAGATTGCCCGACGCACGGTCATTTCGAAGATCTGATGGCGATGGATTCCAAGTTCCTTCAGCATATCGAATCGCTGTTTCCGGGACGCGATCAGGAAGCGCATAACGACGAGAAGCTGCACAACCACGGTACATCTACGATCAAGTACGGCCGCGGAGCGGTTCTTACGGTCGATCTTACGAACCGCTGCAACATGATGTGCGACCCGTGCTTTATGGACGCTAACCAGGTCGGGTTCGTTCATGAATTGAGCATGGAAGACGTGCAGGAGATTCTCGACAACGCTATCCAGATCAAGCCGCGTCGTCAGATGTCGGTACAGTATTCTGGTGGCGAACCTACGCTAAGCCCTTACTTCCTTGATGCGGTTCGCTATGCACGAAAGGTTGGTTACAACTCGGTGCAGGCGGCGACAAACGGAATTGAGTTCGCGAAGTCGAAAGAGTTTTGCCGCGAGGCAGCCGAGGCTGGATTGCGTTTCGTTTACTTGCAGTTTGACGGTATCGGCAACGACGCTAACTCGCATCGCCAGATCGGCAACCTGTTTGACGTAAAACTGCGTGCGATCAATAACCTGCACGAAGCGGGCGTGGATATTATTCTTGTTACTACGCTGGTCAACGGTATTAATAATGACCAGGTCGGAACGATCATCCGATTTGCTCTCGAAAATCCTAAGAAGATCTCGTTCATCGCGTTTCAGCCGGTGTCGTTCACTGGCCGCGACGAACTGATCACAGAAAAACGCCGTTTGCAGCAGCGCTATACGCTTGCTCATCTTGCACACGATGTTCAGGATCAGGTTGGGATCACCGAACCGACGCGTGACTGGTTCCCGCTTTCCTTGATGGGAGCGTTCGCCGATTTCGCCGACGTGGTTCACGGTCCTGAGAATGATTGGGGCCAGGTCTCATGCGGCTGCCACCCGAACTGCGGTGTCGGCACGGCGGTGATGGTGAATAAGGAAACGAAAGAGATGGCTCCGGTTCCGCAGTTCCTGAACATTCAGGGCCTAGTCACGGATATGCAGCACATCACTGACACCAACCGCGGCAAATGGTTTTCGAACCTGATGATGGGATTGGCGCTGTTAAAAAATTACGATCCTTATGGAGCACCGCACAGCTTGACGCTCGGCGGCATCCTGAAAAAATTCGATAAGTCGTTCGGCCTGTCGGGTAAAGATTACGGAAAGGTCTCGGGCGATCGCACGGCCGAGGACATCGAGAAACGCCGTCAGGATCCGTGGAACTTTTTGTTCATCGCGGGCATGTGGTTCCAGGATCTCTTCAACTACGATTTCCGCCGCACCGAAATGTGCATCATCCCTTACGGTACGCAGGAAGGCGAAATTTCCTTCTGTGCATACAACACGGGTATCGGCTGGCGTAATATTATCGAGCATATGCACCAAAATGCGACCGTCGCTCAATGGTATAAAGACCACGGCCGTCACGAAGTATTTGCTCGCGGTAAGGAAGTAGATCTTGGCGACGCCTCGCACAACCTCAATCTTAATGAGGTCGATCTGAGCCGTCCGAACAAGCCGGAAATGGAAGGCCCGAAAACAGCCGCTGAGGAAATGCAGATGATGCGAAAGCTTTATCAGCAAATGGTCATGGAAAAAAACCAGATCACCTCAGAACCCCTCATCCAGATCGGCGGCATCAAACGCGAAAAGAAAGCCGACAAATCAATGGCCGTCGCTGAATAAGCATTCGGCAATCAGCTATCAGCAGTCAGTAAGAAAGCCCGCGAGCGATCGCGGGCTTTTTTTTGCGGCTTTGCCGCTCTATGTGCGGAAACGGCTACGCCTTTCCGTAAGTCTCTCTCAAGAATTCATGCGGCTATGCCGCCGGTTCTTCAAATGAGATTTTTGGTAATTGCTCAACGATGTCCACGGTCTGGACGCTTACGTTAATCACGCTTAGAAGTAGGTCGAGAATGTATCTCGGCTTTTGGACTTCGTCGGCCCAGTCGTTGGGGTTGTTTCGGATGCCGCTTTCTTTGTGGGTGGTGACTTGGTAGCGTTCCATGATCCATTCGATAGCGCTTTTGCCGTTTACCACGTATGAATAGGCTTTGGCGGGGATGTTTGAGATGGTGATCTTGCTGTTGTAGAGAATGGTGTTCTTTTGGCCTTTGCTGGGGAAACGCATTTTTTCGACGGTGTAGAAATCGCTTTCGTCGCCGGTGACCTTTACGCCTTCGTATGGAGCAACGGTTTCGTAATTGATGTGCAAATTTGCCAACACCTTGCCAAGCCTGCTGAATATCCAAAAATCCCGAACATCTTCAACAAGCGGTAGACGCGGCAGCATTTTCTTTAGATCGTTGGCAAACTTTTCCCTGTATTCCGGGCTGTGCAGAAAGCCGTAAACGTAATAGAAAATATCTTCTTTGCCGATGGTGTTGCCATACATCGACCTTGCCCGTTCGAGAATAAAGTCGGTTATCGCGTCACGTTGGATGAATTCGGTTTTTCCATGTTCGTCAAACAGTCCAGGTTTCTGTTTTTGGCGAGCTTCGTAATAGTAAAGCGGAAAGCATTGCGATTTTTCGATGCTATCTAGATTGGAAATTGAGTTTGAGGCCAAAACAGAAAATGGTTTACTTGCTCCGATCCCCGTCACATTGAGAACAATATTCGGAAGTTGGGCATTAGGAAAGAAACTGCTGCTTAGGCCGGGACTTTCGATGAACGCTTTATCGAAATAAAGAACCTGTTTGCAGAATGGTCGATATACGGCTCGCTTAAGGTCTTCGGGTTTAAAGGCATGATCTATATCGTTTTCGGCATCCTTACGCAACGCTCGGGTCCAGCTGATTTTCTTTGAATCCGAATTCACAAAATCCTTAACTTCCAATTTGGGAAGTTTTTTCTTCTCGAGTACGAATGCCTTCCTTTCTTTATTATAGAATCCGATCATTGCGGACATGTTTGATCGAACATTTTCCTGCGAGAAATTATAAACCCAAGCGTCTCGATTGGTGGAAATTCCGATTGCGTAAGTGGCGAAGAAAGTTGGAGCTTTTACGTCGAATTTCTTCTCTGGGTCAATTCGAATGAAATTATCAAATTCATTATTTCGCTTGCTGATCCAATCACCTTGGTCATTTGGTGAAATTAGTTCCCACTTGATTTCCGCGTTCGCGACTGAACTGAACCTTTTTACGGCTGTCAATTTTTCCTCACGACTCAGGTAGTCCCCGATATCGTGGTAATGAATAGTGGCTTGCCCGCCCTTTCCAGTGGGATGTTTAACCAATAGCGTAACGGCAATAGGGGTGCGTGAACCTGATCCAAAAACCTTGCCGCCTTCCTTGCGTGAAAGTTCGCCACTTGTTCGTTGATTGCCCCTAAGATTGAGAACATAAATAGAAGAAAATTCGCTCTCAAAAGTTAATCTGAGGCCGTCATCCGAATTTCCGTCAAGCCACGCTCCGTTACTTACGAAACACACGATTCCACCATTTTTATCTAAACGATCTGCACTCCAGCGAAATGCTTTTTTATAAGAGTCGTAACTTGACTTGCTTAGTCCTGCCTGCGATCTAGCGACGTGTGTGTCTCGGATCTTTGCTTCTAATTTTTGATAGCTTTGATTTTGCGCATTGTCATTCGCAGATTTTTGACCAATCGAATATGGCGGATTGCCGAAGATCACTGTGAGCGGTGCTTTCTTTTGACGCTGAACCCTCTCCGAGTTTTGTGGGAACTCTTTGGAATACAAATCTTCATCGCTTCTCGTTTCACCAAGTTGGAAAGTATCAGTCAGGCAAATTCCCTCAAACGCCTTGTAATCGGCTTCACCCGTAGTGTCGTGGTAAGCATTTTCGATATTTACAGCCGCAATGTAGTACGCGAGTAAAACAATCTCATTCGCAAATATCTCATGCTGATATTTCCGCGCAAGGTCTTTTTTGTCGATAAGGCCGCTTTCGAGCAAACGAGTTATGAATGTTCCGGTTCCGGTAAAGGGATCGAGGATATTTACGTTCTCATCGCTCAGGCTTCGGCCAAATTCCTTTTTCAGAACATCGTTTACCGAATGAATGATGAAATCGACGACCTCGACTGGCGTGTAAACAATGCCGAGTTTCTCGACCATCTTTGGGAAGGCGGTTTTGAAGAATTTGTCGTATAGCTCAATGATGATCCGCTGTTTGCCTTCGGCATTGTCGATGCCGCTGGCACGCATCTTTACCGATTCGTAAAACCTTGCGAGCGTTTCCGTGTCTTGCTCAAAGGCCTGTGCCTCAAGCAAATCGAGCATCGTTTGCATAGACACTGAGATCGGGTTGTTCTTTACAAACGAATAGCCTTCGAACAGGGCTTCGAAAACAGGTTTGGTAATAATGTGCTGTGAAAGCATCTCGACCGCTTCCTGTTGGGTGATGCTCGGATTGATGTTTTTCTGCAATCCCGCTAGGAAATTGGCAAAGGCTTGTTGGTGCGTCTTATCGTTGGCGATCAAATTGGAAATCCGTTCGATCTGCCGCTCGGCGATCTCGGCGACACTTTTCGCCCATTGTTCCCAATAGCGGCGGTCGCCAACCTTATTGACCATTCGGGCAAAGACAACATTCTGCAATTGCTCAAATTGAAGCGAAAGCTGACGGCCTAAAGCGTGATTAGATTCGGTGCTTGTCGGGTCGGAGCTGTCCCGCGAGATCGGGTTCCCATTGTCGTCAAAGGTAGTCGCCGTGGTGCCAACCAGAACCTGAGACGGCTTCTTACGGTTTAACTCGATCTTGTTTACAAGCGCATTAAAGCGGTCATCGTGAGCGCGCAGAGCATTCAGAACAGTCCAAACGACCTTATATCTTTCGTTGTCGTCGAGCGCCTTGTCTGCCTCGACATCGGCCGGAACGACGACCGGGATAATGATGTATCCGTATTTCTTGCCCGGCGACTTACGCATCACGCGTCCGACGGATTGAACTACATCAACCTGCGAGTTTCGAGCCGCTAAGAACATCACCGCATCGAGCGAAGGAACGTCAACGCCTTCGCTTAGGCAGCGTACGTTTGTTAGAACTCTGCATTCACCGAGTTTAGTGTCTTCCTTGAGCCAGCCGAGCAGTTCGTCGCGGTCGGGAGCGGACATTGTTCCGTCGATATGCTTGGATGCGACCGAAACCATCTTTTCCTTTTGGTCGGTCGGCAGTGAACTAATATACGCATCGGTTGCCGTGTTAAATATCTCGGTTATCTTTTTGGAAGCGACGATCTTTGGACAAAACGCGACGGCCCGTTTCATCGGCTCGGGGTCGCTTTCTCTAATTGAGCCTTCGTCACCGATGATCTGCTTTGAAAGCGCATTGATGCAGCCAATAAGTTTTGAAGCATCGTCCGCGTTTATCTCATTTCTCTGATCGGCGATCATTGCTTGAACCGCAGGCGGAACATCTTTGTCGCTAAGCGTCAGAACAAGAACCTTGTAATCGGAAAGCAAATCGCGTTCAACGGCCTCGCCAAAACCGATGCGGTATATCTCTTCGCCATAAAGCAGCGGATCGTCCATTGAGCAAAGAATCGCGTCCGCCTGTGCAGCCTTACTTTTGGAATCGTCGTTATACAATCGCGGCGTCGCGGTCATGTATAAACGCTTCTTTGCTTTGATAAAGTCGTTGTTATGGACTTTGGTAAAAGCTGATTCGTCTTCGCCCGCAAGAGAAACACCGGTCGTGCGATGAGCCTCGTCGCAAATTATAAGGTCAAATTCGCCGAAGCCGTGACTGACCAATTCTTTTTGAGCGCGAGCAATGACTTCGATAGATTGATACGTCGAAAAGACGACAGTCATTCCCTTTCGAGGCTTTGCTTCGAAATACTTAAACTGCTCAACCACGGATTTAACGTTCGTCGAGGCAGGCCAAGCTAGATCAATAATATTATCCGTCGGGCTATCGTCGTTACTCGTTTTCCTTTTCGCTATCTCGGCGTCGGAACAGATACAAACCGCATTTAGCGGTTCTTCTGCATCCGACATCCATTCGCGAAGTGTTTGCCCGAGCAGAGCAATGGAGGGAACGAGAAAGAGAATAGTGCCTTTACCGTCAGTTTCGTTTTCAGCGATTCGAAGCGAGTTAAGCGTCTTTCCCGTACCGCAAGCCATTATTAGCTTGCCACGGTCGTGAGTTTTGAAATGTTCTTCCGTGCACAACAAAGCGCTTGTCTGATGCGGACGAAGTTTCTTTTTCTCCGTTCGAGCAGCTTCGCCGTGAATATCATTTTCGAGCTTTTCCCAATCGACCGGAGCAATTCGCAGATCGTATAGATTAATTCTCACAACTGGCGGATCTTGATTCTCGATCGCCTTTGTCGCATTTAATCCCCAGTGACTAGTGGTAGATATCCAGAGACGATATGCGAAACGTCTTGTCTTCAGGTCTTCGCCTTTGAAACTTTTGCTTGAGGTCGACAGAAAAGAATCCAACGCCGCCTTATCGAGGTGTGTTCCGTCTTGAAAACATTTGCATTGGATCGCCCAATAATCGCCATCGTGCGTTAAACCAACAAGATCGATTCCCGTATCACTTCCGCCAAGATCTCCGCGGCCTGGAAAGTCTTTCCAAAGCCACACTTTCTTCAATAGATTTGTATATTTGGGGTCGGTCTGAAGATAACCTTGCATCAAACGCTCAAACTTATCGCCTTTGTCGCGCTGTGAGCGGGCTTCTTTCCGGTATTTTTCGAGGAGGATGTCGAAGGTCATGTTGGAGGCTTCCTTGGGATTCACTCGTCGCTGACGCGACGGGGATAATTCTACACCAGCTTTCCGTGGGTTGAAACCGCACGGCTACATTCACCAAGTCGCTACGCGGCAAAGCGGAGGCGTAGCCTCGGGGCGGATTAAGTGAGCTGGACGGAAAGGCATAGCCGTTTCCGCACATCGAGGGGGCGGATCCCGGAGATACTCAATCGCCGAGCAGATACCTTCCATAACTTCCATCAAGAAAACCTTTGATGATCGCTTCTTTTGCGCTTAGGCCGGCGATCTTTTTGATCCCGCAGAGGTGGGAAGAAAGCCGACAAATCAATGGCTGTAGCTGAATAAGCATTCGGCAATCAGCTATCAGCAGTCAGAAAGAAAGCCCGCGAGTGATCGCGGGCTTTTTCGTTTTGGTTCGGTTCCTGTTTCGTGTTGGTTCGTGTCGTTTCGTGGTTTCAGCTCTTTCTTTATGCACGGACAAAACGAAATGAACGAAGTTTTTTTGCTTTGTCATAGCCACGCTCTTTAGGGCGTGGTTGCGATCACGATAATTTTCTTCAGCCCGTTTTAACGGGCTTACCGGTTGGTGGCTAAAGCCCGTTTCGGTAAGGACGTTAAAACGCCCTGCTATCACCTCACCGATTTCGACCACGCCGTGAACGACGTGGCTATACCAAAGCGAAAGCCTCGTGAACGAGGCTCCATGCCGGTATCGCGGTCATCCGTTTTTTGGTTCGTTTCTGTTTCGTGTTCGTTCGTGTCATTTCGTGGTTAGAAGAAATCTGGAACCACGAAACAACACGAAAATGCACGAAACAGGAGAAGGCTTTCCTTTTTGATCTGTTTCGTGTCGTTCGTGGATTAAAATTCTCAAGAACAATCCACGAAACAAAACCGAACTGATCGCATTATTGCATTATGGGATATTCTGCTTGATATGTATTGCGTTTTGCAATATCATGTTTGTGCGTGCTGTTAGAGCGCATTGATCAAAAATAAATGAGAGTCTTGTCGATAACAGCATTGCGTGAATTTTGGGAACGCGAACATCAATCGGAAGAAGTATTGCGGGATTTTTATAAAAAGCTTTCGAGCATCGATCCGCAAAATATGGCGGAATTAAAGCAGACATTTCCTTCGGTCGATCTGGTCGGCAAATGTTATGTTTTCAATGTCGGCGGCAACAAATATCGGGTCATCGCGCGCATTCATTTTAACCGGCAAATGGTTTTTGTAAGATTCGTGTTGACGCACCGGGAATACGATAAGAACAAGTGGAAGGCGGAGTGTTAAGAAATATGACGGCACAATATGATCCAAAGAAATACGGGAAACTTCTGATCGACACCTCTCCTGGGGCTATCGAGAGCGAAGAGGAAAACGAAAGAGCGTTGGCGATCATCGACGGGCTGATGCGAAAGGACGAAGATTCTCTTTCGCCGGAGGAAGACAGGCTGCTGCGGATGCTTGTCGTTCTGGTGGAGGATTTTGAAGAAAAGGCTTATCCGATGGGCGAGTCGAACCCGGCGGTCGCGCTTAGGGAACTGATGCGGGAGCACGAATTGAAGCAGTCCGATATGGTCGAGATCTTCGGTTCGCAGGGAACCGTCTCACAGGTACTCAACGGCAAACGCGAAATAAGCAAAGCCCAAGCCCGCAAACTCTCAGCAAGATTCAGACTGCCGCTCGATGTGTTTATTTGAGCATCCGTAGCATTCAGCTATCAAAGGCTCCGGTTCGCCGGAGCATTTTGCTTTGGCATAGCCATGTCCTTCAGGGCGTGGTATGAGATCCCCAATAATTTTTTTCAGCCCGTTTTAACGGGCTTACCGGTCGGCGGCTAAGCCCGGTTTGGGTAAGGACGTTAAACGCCCTGTACGCCCGCGCCCGATTCGACCACGCCGTAAATGGCGTGGCTACGCCAAAGCAAAAAAGCCTCGTGACGCGGGGCAGAAAGAAACTATTCTGACAAGAGTGTTGGCTGGTCGTTCTTTTTGGATTTTTGAGCTTTTTTGGCGACCTCTTCCATTAACGGCAGGTTCATTCTTGCGCCGTCGAGGATCTGCTGGACGGTGACGATCTGGAGGCGGTCGAAGGCGGTGTGATATTCGGGTTTGAACTGTCCGGCCTCTTTTGCTTCCTGGATCATCGGTTTCGTCGGTTCGTGGCGCATTATCATAATTCCGCAGGCAGCACCTTCGCGTTCGATGGTTCCGCGAAACTCGCCCATCTCTTTCTACCGATGTTTCCAGATTTCACCGAAATAATTACGGGCAGTACTTCGTCCTTCGATTTTCTGGTGTAGGCAACACCGTCTAGTCCTTTGTCGGTTCCTTTCTTTCGCGCTCGGTCCAACGATTTGTTGGGCGGAGCAGTCCGGGTGGAATTCGTCCAAATTATTTAGTAAGCGGGCAGATGGTTAATCGTTTGTAGAGACATAGTTGCATTTGATTAATTCCATCAAGATATCCACAGGGAATAAGGTGACAGCACCTTCGGCAAGATTGACCTCATAGCCCTTATGGCGAAGAAGAAAAATCGCTTTCGCATCGTCAACCTGCCATGTGCAGAGACCTGCACCGCTAATCCGTGATCGGATGATGTAATCGCCGTTTTGTTTTTGAGATAACGTTGGCATGCCATTCAGTCCCCTTCGAAACCGATCTCGTGTGAGTTGATAATAACCCTTAACGTCTTCCACTTCTCACCCTTCATCTTCGTTCGTACGTTGACCTTGCTTTTTTCTTAATCGCTTCGGGGATGCCTTCGGGAGCAGCCTCGAAATCCAAGCTCGGGTACTTTGAATTTGTTGGCTCTTTATCTAATGCTTCGGCGATGCCATTAACAGCTTTCCGATAGGTTGCTGCTGCTGCTGCGACTGGTGAGTGACTCATAATTTCTACTTGAGTTCTGACGACCGATATTGACGTGGGGCGAAACCGCAACCACACAAGATGAAAGAAACCACGCAACGTGATAAGAAAAAGGCTGTTTCGCTCTCATGCCCTGACTTACGAGGCCTTAAGGGGACGCGATATTTCTGAACTCTCTGACACGATTCTTTGCTAATTCTACGAATTGACCCTTTGGGTATTTCCGAATGTATGCCTGAAAATCTTCGGAATTCTTGCTGTCCTTTATAGATTGCCAAAATTCTAATTCCATAGATAGCAGACTTGAAGATGATTGTACTACCTGAACAGGTCGTCTCCAGTCAAACTGAAGACTCTTCTTAATTTTTCCGGCCTTGCTTCCTCTTATTGCAGCAACAATAATCCCGCCCCAAAAGATTATCGACGCAATTAACAAGACAAGTCCTGATCCTATTGCGGTCCCCACGTAGCTGAGAACCCAAGACACAACAATGGTAAAAAGAAAGATATAGACGCTTTGTTGTTCCAGATCTTTCCATTCATTGAACTTGCCAGCCGGAATATTAGGAAAATCGGTTGCTGATAAAGAACTCAGCTTAACGAGTTTATAGATGTTGTACGCAATCAAAGCAAGGAAAACTAGTCCAACCAACTCAAGCATTTTGTTTTCGTACTCCTTTTAATCATTTCAAATGAGAACAGCGAACCTTGCCGAGGACTTTTCCCAACCCGTTGATGGGAGCGATTGACTGCGCGTCTGGTCGCGGCTCTTATTTGTTAGTATTTCCTCATAACATTGGTTGGCGTAGTGTCCCAAGTCCATGTTTCCATGAACGCCTGAGCCTGGGCGCGGTCTTCGGTGCCGATATTGTTGTATATCTGGTTGTAGTTGCGTTTGGAATTGAACGGCGGGTCAATGTAACAAAGATCGACGGAATCGTCTTTGATAAATTTTCGCAGGATATCGAGATTATCGCCGTAATAGAGTTTGTTCATTTGGGAAAAGCATTGTCTGTAATCACGGGAAATGTAGCATTTACACGCGTTTGTGACAACCGGAGCTTTCTGTCGCCCCTACGGGCTTGAAAACCAGGTGGATGGGAACCCCACGTTCCGCAAGGGCTCCACGTGGGGCTAAATTCCGTCACTGCTACGCAGCTTTTCGGAGTGCGGGCTTGCGGCAATTAGAGCCAGTTGATGGTGATGTCTTTTTCGAGTTGTTTGAATTCTTGGTCGCCGGTGACAAGGGTGGCTTTGTTTTGTTTTGCGAGGGCGGCGGCGAAGCAGTCGGCGTAGGAGATGCCGCCTTTGGCTTTGTAGCTTGCGGCGAGCTGGGTGAGTTTCATGTCAACATCGACGATCACGATGCCCATTTCATTGAGCCAACGAAGGGCTTGATCAGCATTGCGTTCTGAACGCCTGCGAGCCGTCGAATACCAAACCTCGCCGACGTTGATAACGCTCATTAAAACTGTCGTCCCCTGTTCAGCGGCATCGGCGATCAGATCGGCTACGCGTTCAGCAGCGGGCTCATCCTCGAGAAACGCCATGATCGCCCACGAGTCGAGAACAATTGTTTTCGGCTTTTTCATTTTCCGGAGAATTTATCGTCCTCTCGCTTACGGTCGCGAGCACGGCTTGCTTCGAGTTCTTCGACTAATCCGGCGCCGCGAAATTTTCCACGCAGACTATGAATATATTCACGCGTAATTGGCCTAAGAATGATTTGAGCATTTTCCTCGTCGAGTTCGACGTGAATGCGCGTTCCCGTTTTGATCCCTAGCTTTCGCCGGACGGATGCCGGTATTACTACCTGCCCTTTTGTAGTTGCTGTTGTTTCCATATTACCACCGAAATAATATGTAGCATGAAATATTAAAGTAAGTCAACTTACCCTTATCTTACATTTGCGACCGCTGTTGACGATTTTGACTTGCGGAGGTTCGTCGGATGGTGAGGCTTGCCTCAGCGGGAGGGTGATGGAAATATTTCTTATCCGAGGCTGAGCCTCGGATAAGAAATATGGTGGTTTGTCGGAAGGGCAAGCCCTTCCGCTCATTATATTGGCGGAGCGGGGATCGTAATTCGTGAATTGTGAATTGTGAATCGGGAGGTCTGTCGCCCGTTTTAGGGGCTTTTTTCATTTTGGCCGACACTCCCCGTGCTTACGCACGGGGCTTTATGCTGTCGCCCGCTTTCGCGGGCTGAAAACCGGAGTGATCGTGAGCTTTTTTCGTTTTGGTTCGCTCCTGTTTCGTGTTCGTTCGTGTGGTTTCGTGGTTAGAAGAAATCTGGAACCACGAAACCACACGAAAATGCACGAAACAGGATAAGACAGAAAATAGCCGAGGGGTTAAACCCGTGGGATTGCACGTGATGAGGTTTCGACCTAAAAGGTGTCAACCATTGACGCTGATGTTGTGCTAAAATTAGCTTTATGATGACGATCAGCAAAGACATTCCGATCACGGTGGATCGTGAGATCATGAGCGGAACTCCTGTCTTTACGGGAACGCGCGTACCGGTGTCGGCCCTGCTTGAGAATCTGGAGGCGGGCGTGTCGCTCGATGAATTTCTCGATAATTTTCCGACCGTCACTCGCGATCAGGCCGTTCGCGTGCTTGAGCATTTTCGTGCGGCCCTCGACGATATCAGCCTTGCCGCATGAAGATCATCGACGAGTGCGTGCCCGGCATAGTCAAACGCGGCCTGCCAGAACGTAAAATAGTCTCGGTTCAGGACATGGGCTGGGCCGGAGTTAAAAATGGCAAGCTGCTGAAACTCATAGCAGCCGAATTCGATGTGTTCATCACTTCGGACAAGAACCTTCGCTACCAGCAAAACCTCGGTGAGATCGACGTCGCCATTATCCTACTCCGTAGCAATCAAGTTCCGGTCGTGAAAGAATTATTGCCAGAGATAGACCAGGCCTTAACGGAGATCGGCAATCAGGCTTTATCGAAATTTGATCCCACCAGACCGGCGGCGTATCCTGCGAAATTGTAATCCGATTTCTTAACCGTCGTAGATGGTGTCGGCATAAAGACCCGTGCGTGAGCAGGGGGCAAGGTGGCAACGAAAATTGAGCTATCGTAGATAGCGACAGGCGGCGGGTAATGAAAGCCATCTCATCAATACGATCTGTCGCCCGTTTCACGGGCTTCTTCAATGTTTGGCGACGTTTCCCCGCGCTTACGCACGGGGCTTTATGCTGACGCCCGCTCTCGCGGGCTGAAAACTGGGGAGCGTAAATTGTGAATTGTGAATTGTGAATTGTGAATTGTGGATCGTGCGGAGTTAGGGACGCGGGGCGTCCGTTTACCACCCCGGCCTCGCAAAGCCCCGGCTTTTGCTTGTTGCGTAAATCGGACTTGAAACGTTTTCTTGTTCCGTGTATTTCCGTGTATTCTGTGGTTCCTGTTTTTGCATTAACCACAGAAATCACAGACTGCACGGAAAACACAGAACAAACCACTTTTTCAGACGACCTCAGTTTTTTTGCTGTATTTTCCATTTTCGATTTTCCATTTTTAACCCTTTAGGTAGCGGGCGTATTCGCCGGTTAGGAAGGACTCGGCGATGGCGGTGCGGGCGGAGCGGGTGCGGATTTTGAGGAGCGCTTTGCGTTCGCGTTCTTCGAGTTCGAGGGCCTCGCGGGCGTAGTCGCGGAGGTGGTCGTTTTCTACGGACGGGCCGAGATCGGTCAAGCCGAGGAAGGGAGCGGGCGAGACTAGAGACGGGAGAGAGGAGACGGGAGACGGGAGAGTGCGGACAAGAGTGTCCACGCTCCGTTCGAGTTTGTAGGTGAGGACGTTTGCGGTGTCGTGGATGATGGTGCGGGGTGAAGCGAGGTGTTTGACGTAGCGATATTCGCTGCCGAATGTGCTGGGCTGGATGGCAAAAACGCTGTCGGCGAGTTCGGCGATCTGACGGGTGCCGGCGATGTCTTCGAGCGTGACAGGCATGCGTTTGCGGCGCGGTTTCATCGGGGCGAGGACGAGAATAGAAAGGTCATATGCCGTCGCCCAAAACTTGAGCGTTTTCATCACGCGTGCCGTATTGCGGCCGAGCCACAAAATGTCGTCCACGATCAAAATGCGCGCACCGGTATTCTCAAGCTTGTCGAGGACGGAGTGACGCATAAAATGATCGGCGTCATTTTTGAAGTCGTCGGGGATCGTGCCGTCCCAATCGAGACCGGCCCGGATAAAGTTTCGCGGGGGGAAGCGATGCCGTACCGGCAGCTTTCCCGGAACAAGCGACGGCGCGGTATAACGCTCGGTCCATTGTCGCTTTGTCCGCTGAAAATCGAGATACAAGACTTTGCTGGCGGACAACGCGATCGACTGGGCGATCTGGACGGCGAGGACGCTCTTGCCGGAGCCTTTGCCGCCGAAGAGAATCGCCAATTCGCCTTCGTTCCAGAACGAGCGGTAAAGCTCGGACGGGAGCTCTTTGCGGTCGCCGCGACGCGCGATCCATTCGCCCGCAGGCCGCGTCTCGAGCATCGAATCCGAAGACTGTGCGGCCAGTGCTTTTCGTGCCTCTTCGCGTTGCTTTGCGTATGGGTCGGGCGGCTGGTAACCGGCGGCGGTGTCGTAGCGATCGAGGTCGGGTTCGTTGTCATCATCTTCGTACATATCGCGGACGCTATGCGGTAACAAGCGTGCGAAGAACTATGACATACGTTGTAAGACGTTGCAAGTGTGAAACAGAATTTGCAGAAAATGAGGCCGTCTGAAAAGTTGGCTTTTACATTCATCTTTCGTGTGTTTCGTGGATGTTTTCTTAAGAGTTTTTTCCGCGAAATACACGAAACAGATCAAAAAAGAGATCTAACAAAAAAGAGGCTGCATTTTCAGACAGCCTCATACATACGAGGTTTATTCAGCTGACACTTCGAAGTAGTTGTAGCTTGCCTCGACCCGGTGCATGCCGCCTTTGACGCGCTTGGATTTGAGATATTTGGCCTGCAGGAAATTAAAGTGATGCGACGAGCGAACATTGTCGCCCTCTTTAACCTGAATGCGAAGCTCGAGTGTGATCTCGGCGCCATACTTGAGCGAAGAGAAATGCGAAGCGGGAACGTCCTTGTTGGGTTTCCACGTAAAATTGAAAGGGGCAGGCAGCTTCATCGCCTTGAATGTGCCGGACAGGCTGGTTATCGCGCCGCTGTCAGTATCTGTCTTTTCCGAGATCTCGTTGCGCCAATCGCCGATCGAATAGAGTTGAATGACCCTTGTTCCGACCGAACCATCGGCATACGCATATAGTTTGTACTTCGCCATTAATTACATCTCCCGAATAAAAATTAAAATGTCGTCCAAAGCGATAAGGCATTTCGGGAAAAGTATTTCGTTGATCTGAAAAAGAGGCCGTCTGAAAAGCTGATCCACATCTTTTTTGTGCTTTGCTTTCTTCTTTCGTGTGTTTCGTGGATATTTTTTTAAGAGTTTTTTCCACGAAATACACGAAACAGATCAAAAAGAGATCGAACAAAAAGAGATCGAACAAAAAAGAGGCCGTCTTTGCAGACAGCCTCTTTTTTTGTTTATCTTTCGGCGGCTTTAGAAATTAAAGCGTGCACCGAATTGCAGCTGCCGTGCGGGTGCGGCGGATGTGAAGCCGAGCGGAGATGTCGGCGAGACGCCTTGTACGCCGCGGGCGTTGATCGGGATCACGTTTGTTGCACCGGCACAGTTCGGGTTGGTGGCAAAGCTGGCGACGCAAGAGGTGCCGACGACATTGTTGATGCCGTTGTAGTTAGTGTGATTGAACAGGTTAAAGCCTTCGAATGTGAGCTCAAGGTAACGCTGTTCCTTTACGAAAAAGCGGCGTGCCAGGCGAAGGTCGAAACTGTAATACGCCTCGCCTTTGCCGGTGTTGCGGCCCGCACGAGCCGGACGGTCGTTGTACAGGCGGCTGTCGGCGTCGGTATCGAATCCGATCAGCAGGTTGAATGGACGCCCGCTGCCGGCGGTGAAAATAGGTGCGACGACCCAGTCACGCAGGAACGCATTCTGCGACGGGCTGGTATAGACGCCGCTGAGCACGACGCGATGCCGCTGATCGAAGGCTGAGAGGCTGCGGTCGGCACGGACGTTGAACGGATTCTGCGCAAGATAGTCGGTGTTAAAGTCGGTGGCTTCGTCGATGCTCTTGGACAGCGTGTAGTTTGCATTGACGCTGTAATGATTAGAAAAGCGTTTGGTCACTTGCAGTGTACCGGCGTGGTAGAACGTGTTCGCAACCGATTGATACTCGGCGTCGAGGGCGTAACGCGGCAGGAAGAAACCGTTATTGGCACCGCCATTGGTCGAGCATTGAAAGCCCGCCGGTACGCCCGGAATGACGAAACAGCCAAGCTCGGTCGCCGCCAGCGTCGGGCCGCCGGTGAACGGGCTGGTGCCGGTGACCGCATATTTGCGGACATCGACCGGGCGGACGAGGTGAAGGCCGCGGGCAAATAGATAGCTGGCCTCCGCCGCAAAACCGCCGCCGAGATCTTGCTGTATGGCGCCGCTGACCTGATAGGTTTCGGGGTTCTGGAAATTTTGCCCGAGCCGGATACGTGCCTCGAGCGGACGGCCCGGAGCCGTGTTGAGTCCGAACTGCGTCAGGTCGGAAGCCTGAATTTGTCTTACGCCGATCACCCCTTGGGCAAGCAATGTCTGGTAGATCGCGGCGGAGCTATACGAACCGGGCAGCGTGATCGCCGCGACGACAATGTTGATACTGTAAGGCTCGGTGCCGGACGCTAGGGTGTTGGTCACGTTCGTGATCTGGTTGTCGATCTGTCCGGTGAATATTCCTGCACCAGCTCGCAGAACGGTTTTTGCGTTTCCAAAAAGATCCCACGAAATTCCGACACGCGGCTGGAAATTATTCTTGTCGAGCGGGATCGGGTCGGCTTCGTTTTGCAGGTAATAACGCAGGCCGTAGCTGAGCGTAAAGTTGTTGCGGACCTTCCATGTATCCTGTCCGAAAAGTGAAAACTTCTGCCCCGAACTGGCAAATCCCGGCTGGCCAAAGCCCTGCTGGTAAACCTGCGGTGCGCTGATGTTATATGCCTGCAGCGGGTTAATGGTGTTGCTTTGATTACAGAGCGAATTTCGCAGTGCGGCGGCTTGGGCCGCAGTAATGATGTTCGCGGCGAGGTCCGCGCCGATCTGTCCGCCGGTCGCGGCAAGGCAGGCTGCTCCGGTCGCGGTCGTTCCGGCGATCGCATTGCGCTGTGCAGTGCTGAACACGGCTGAAAATGGCAGATTGCCGAAACGGAACGTGCCCGGCAGATAGGTTTCTGATGTGGTCGAAACACGAGTCGTTTGAAATACGACACCGGCCTTGACCGTATGTTTTCCGCGGACCATGGAAAGCGTGTCCGAGAGGTCGAGGCCGCGAGTAATGCTTTTAGACGGAAGGAAAATGTCACGGCCAAAGTTGCCGAATCCGAGGATATTTATCTCGGGGCCGATCGGGTCGTTCGGCGTAACGGTCAGATCGTAATACCAGAATTGGGCGCGGGCCTCGTTGATCGTTTTCGGGTTGAAGGTATGTGTTTCGGAAAGCAATATACCGGCACTCGGCGAATCGATGGCGCGGCCGCGTGAGACGGCATTCAATGCGCCGGTGGCTTGATTTTCGCCCTTCGAGTTTGAGTAATTGAGGCGAACGAATCCGATATCCGAATCGCCGAACGTGTGATCGATACGGCCTGTAACGACAGCGCTCGAATCGTTAGCTGGGAACTGGCCGTTGGTGGCGGCGTAGAGATTCGATGTGCGGGCGTTTGGCGTGGTAAGTACGCCGCGAACGCCGAGGCCAAGCTGCGAAAACTGCGGATTGGGCTGTCCGATCAAGTAGTTCAGGAACGTGGTTTGGTCACCGGCCGCATTCGGAGCGGCGAGGCGAAAGCCGTTCGTGAGCGAATCATTTAAGGTGACGAATGACGTAAGGTTTTGGCGCAGGCCTTCGGCAGAAACGAAATAGAAGGTGCGATTCTCGATGATCTTGCCGCCGATCGAGCCGCCGAACTGCTGACGGTTGTACGGCGATTTTCCATCGGGATCAAAGTCGAAAGCGTTGCGGGCGTCGAATGTTTTGTCGCGGAAATAGCCGAAGACGCTGCCGTGCAGAGCGTTGCCGCCGGTTCGCGAAACAATGTTCACCATTCCGCCCGATGCTCCGCCAAATTCGGCACTGTAGCTGTTGCGATCGACCTGAAATTCCTGCACCGATTCCTGGCTTAAGACGTTTCGGGCGCCGCCGGACGGCGTGTCGGCAGTTGCTCCGTCAACGTTGATCGAATTGCCGCGGCCGTTGTTTCCACCGAATGAAAGACCGGACTGCGGCGTTTGAGCGACGCGGAAATCGGTGGAATCATTGACGTTGTCGGCGTCGTTGACACCGGGCGTGAGCAGGGCAAAATCTAGAAAGTTACGGCGGTTGATGGGCAGGTTGTTAAGCTCGCGTGCGCCGATGATGGTCGATTGCTGCGTGCGTTCGGTATCGACGAGAGGCTGATCGCCCTGCGTTACATCGACCACGGCATCGACGCCGCCGATGGTCAAACTGACGTCCAGCGTCAATTGCTGTCCGACCTCGATCGGGGCGTTGTTAACGGTTTTGGATGCAAAGCCCGACGCGGAAACCTTTACCGAATAGGTACTCGGCGGAAGCGACAGGAAAACGAAATTGCCGTCGGCATCGCTGTTGACAGTTCGCGTCGTTCCCTTGGCATTGTCGGTCGCGGTCACCGTCGCACCGGCGATTATCGATCCGTTCGGATCGGTCACGCGGCCTCTTAACTCCGCAGTGGCCGTGGCCTGCGCGAGGGTTGCTATTACACCGGCCGACAAACAAAATGTCAGCAAAATAATGGTCTTGATCGTTTTCATCGCCTCTTCTCCAATTCAGAAATTATTTACTTAAACTTTCGATCTTTCGTCGCGTGTGCGTTAAGGCATCAGCCCGCGTAACGCCATGTCGCATACATCCTTACAAACCTTGTCCACGGAAAGCTTTCCATTCGAACGAAACCAACGCGGCAGCCACAGGATCATTCCGAAAAGCGTAAATGTCGCGGTCGTGATATCTATTTCCTTTATCTTGCCCAGCCTCTGAAGTTCGACCAGCGTGTTTCGAACGAAGTCGAAATAATCGCGTCGGCGTTTCTGCACGATCGCCCGCTGCTCCGACGTAAGGGCGTTTATCTCGTGCGAGATGATAATGACCGCGTGGTTTCCCTCGGCTGCCAGACGCGAGTGATTTAGAATGATAAATTTCAGACGTTCTTCCGGATCTGCAATAAAATGCGCCGGGTCGAGAACTTCATTTTTCACGTTGTCGAGGCCGGTCGTCACTATCTGGAACAGCAGTTCCTGCTTGCTCTTGAAATAGTAGTAAAGGCCGGCCTTGGTTATATTCAGAGTGTCGGCGATATCGGAAACGGAAGTTGACTCAAAGCCTCGCTCAAAAAATAATTGAGCGGCCGTCAAATATATCTCCTGCGCTCTCAGGACGCTTTTCTGCGTACCGGTTTTCGCCATACACTTTAGAGGATTAGAATTGTTTACAACAGGGAATTGTGCTATTTCTACTTACCGTCCGGTAGAATTTAACCAAAAGTAATCCAGACATATAGCTTTGTCAAGGCATTTTTGGCTAGAAATGGGTGTTACAAGAAAATAAATTGGTAAAGCCAATTAAGACCTAAGAGATAACAATGAAAATACCGCGTTCGAATGAGAACGATCACACAGCCGAAATGGCGAAAGCCAGGCGGCAATTCGTTAACGAAAAGACCGGCGCGAAACTGGATCACACGGGCAGCTTTTCGATCGATCCGTCTGTGCTGAAAGGCAACATCGAAAATTTCACCGGCGCCGCACAGGTTCCGGTCGGCCTCGCCGGGCCGCTTTTGGTAAATGGCGAATATGCAAAAGGCGAATTTTTTGTTCCGCTGGCGACGACGGAAGGAACGCTCGTCGCCAGCTATAACCGAGGAATGAAATTGCTGCGGGAATCTGGCGGCGTTACAACGACGGTCGTCGATGACGCTATGCAGCGGGCACCGGCGTTCATATTCACGTCGGCCCGAGAGGCCCGCGATTTTGGCGTCTGGGTGAAAGAGAATTTTGCGGAGATAAAAGCAAAGGCCGAAGCGACGACCTCGACCGGAAAGCTTCGCGATATAGAACAATATTCGGCGAGCCGTTTTTTGTACCTGCGGTTCAATTATACGACCGGCGACGCAGCCGGGCAGAACATGGTCGGCAAAGCGACAAAGGCGGCCTGCGATTGGATAATGACGGCGTATCAGGGAATCGTCAGGTATCAGCTCGAAGGAAGTTTTGCGACCGACAAGAAAACATCGTGGGTGAACACGCTGCATACGCGCGGCAAAAAGGTGATAGCCGAGGCGACGATCCCGGCGGAAGTTTTAAAGCGTTCGATGCGCGTCGGCGTGGACGAAATATTTCGGGCGCGGCTTACCAGCCAGTTAGGCGGCTATCTTTCGGGCGTCAACAATAACGGAGCGCATTCCGCGAACGGGATAACGGCGATGTTCATCGCCTGCGGCCAGGATGTCGCGAATGTCGCCGAATCGTCGGCTGCGGCCGTTTACGCCGAGGTCACGCCTGACGGAGATTATTATTATTCGATCACGCTGCCGTCGCTGATCGTCGCGACCTACGGCGGCGGCACCGGATTGCCGACGCAGCGGGAATGCCTGGAGATGATGGATTGCTATGGCGAAGGGCGTGTGAAGAAGTTTGCCGAGATCGTCGCGGCGACCGTTCTGTGCGGCGAACTTTCGCTGGGAACGGCCGTGATAGCAGACGAATGGGTGTCGAGCCACGAGCAGTATGGGCGGAACCGGCCGTAAATAATCACCTTATCGCGAGGTCTATTTCGCCCTTGCTGACGCGCGGGCTTTTGCAATTAATGGAGGAAGCGGCCAAGAGTGATTCCATTCTGCGAGGTATGTTTCGCCCTTGCTGACGCGCGGGCTTTTGCAATTAATGGAGGGACTCCGTTCTGCGAGGTATGTTTCGCCC
>Ga0193752_1000811_pt1 | contig 28190 bp, 26 predicted proteins | sample H1c1metaG_FD_144924 | JGI IMG/M metagenome (GOLD analysis project Ga0193752, IMG submission 144924) | Soil microbial communities from a riparian zone of the East river system, Colorado, United States - H1c1 | ecosystem: Environmental > Terrestrial > Soil > Riparian zone | place: USA: East River...
AATAGCTTTAATAGGATAATGAGTTTTAGTGATCCGTGCATTTTCATATTAAAGCTATTGTGAACGCAGCCGAGGTCCTCCCGAACTTACGCTTTCTTGAAAACAGCAAATATGAAGGCCGAAGAAACACGACTGCAGGAATCGAACGAACGGACCAACCACTGGAAACGGTGGGGACCGTATGTAAGCGAACGCGCCTGGGGAACGGTTCGCGAAGATTACAGCCCGGACGGAGCGGCCTGGGATTTCTTCCCGCACGACCACGCCCGTTCGCGGGCCTATCGCTGGAACGAAGACGGCCTTGCCGGCATATGTGACCGTCATCAGCGGATCTGTTTTTCGGTCGCCTTGTGGAACGGCAAAGATCCGATCTTGAAGGAACGCCTCTTTGGCCTGACCAGCAGCGAAGGCAACCACGGCGAAGATGTAAAAGAGCTCTACTATTATCTCGATTCGACGCCGACGCATTCCTATATGAAGATGCTGTATAAGTATCCTCAGGCGGAATTTCCCTACTCGCACCTCATCGGTGAAAACCGTGATCGCGGCAAAACTGACGGCGAGTTCGAGTTGATCGACACTGGCATTTTCGACGACGACCGCTACTTCGACGTGTTTGTCGAATATGCCAAGGCCGGTGTCGAAGATATTCTGATAAAGATTACGATCGCCAATCGCGGGCCGGAAGTCGCGTCAATAAATGTTCTCCCGACGGTTTGGTTTCGCAACCGATGGACGTGGTACGGCACTGAAGCAGAGTGTTCATTGCACGCGGTCGACCCGAAAACGATCGGGATCGAATGCCCTGAATATGAAAAGCACTGGCTTTACTGCGACGGCGACCCCGAACTTCTCTTCACCGAAAACGAAACGAACTATGAACGGTTATTTGGCGCGCCAAATCGAACGGCATACGTAAAAGATGCCTTTGACGAATACGTCGTTAAAGGCAAGACCTCAGCCGTCAACCCCGAGCTTCGCGGCACAAAAGCCGCTGCTAATTACAACCTGGTCGTACCGGCCGGCGGGCAAACTGAAGTTCGGCTGCGTCTTTCGGATAATGACTTTTCCCACAAAGACGCTACGCCGCAAAGTAAATTCAAAGACTTCGACGCTGTCTTTGCGCAGCGGATCAGCGAGGCGGACGAATTCTACGCCGACATAACTCACGAAGCCCTGTCCGAGGATGCAAAGAGCGTTCAGCGTCAAGCGTTCGCTGGAATGCTTTGGTCGAAGCAGTATTATCACTACGTCATACGCGAATGGCTCGAGGGTGATCCCGCGATGCCGAAACCGCCCGAATCGCGCAAACAGGGCCGCAACCACGGCTGGCCGCAGTTGTTCAATTCCGACGTGATCTCGATGCCCGATAAATGGGAGCATCCGTGGTACGCCGCCTGGGACCTCGCCTTTCATTGCGTTCCGCTTGCTCTCATCGACGCACAATTTGCCAAGGACCAGCTTCTGCTGATGCTTCGCGAATGGTATATGCATCCGAACGGCCAGATACCGGCGTACGAATGGGCATTCGGCGATGTGAACCCGCCGGTTCATGCCTGGTCTGCGCTGCGCGTTTATCAGATCGACAAAAATAAATGCGGCTTTGGCGACCGCAAATTCCTTGCACGCGTTTTTCAAAAACTTTTATTAAATTTCACCTGGTGGGTAAATCGTAAAGATGCCGAAGGGATGAATGTTTTCGAAGGTGGCTTTCTCGGCCTCGACAATATCGGCGTGTTCGACCGCTCACGGCCGCTGCCGACCGGCGGCAGGATCGCTCAGTCGGACGGAACAAGCTGGATGGCGATGTACTGTCTGAACATGCTCGCAATCGCTCTCGAACTCGCCGCCGAAGACGACACTTACGAAGATGTTGCAAGCAAATTCTGGGAGCATTTTATCTTTATCGCCGACGCGATGAACGAACTAGGATCCGACGGCATTTCGATCTGGGACGAGGAAGACGGTTTCTATTACGACGTTCTGCATATGCACGGACAGGGCAGTTCGCCGCTGAAGGTGCGTTCGATGGTCGGCCTGATCCCGCTCTTTGCCGTCGGCACTATCGAACACGAGGTGCTCGACAAGCTGCCGAATTTCAAGAAACGCATGAACTGGTTTCTCGAAAATCGCCCTGACCTGACCGACAACGTCTCGTGCGTTCATATACCGGGCATGGAACGCCTCCTGCTCGCCGTCGCATTCCGCGAACGTCTGGAAAAGGTGTTGAAGGTGATGCTGGACGAGACCGAGTTTCTTTCAGAGCATGGCATTAGAGCTCTCTCGAAATTTCACAAGGACGATCCGTTCACTCTCGCCGTGAATGGCGAAGAGCACCGTGTCGATTACGAACCGGGCGAATCGACATCAGGATTTTTCGGCGGTAATTCTAACTGGCGCGGGCCTGTCTGGTTTCCGGTAAATTATCTGCTGATAGAATCGCTGCAGAAATTTCATTACTATTACGGCGACGAACTGAAGGTCCAATGTCCGACCGGCTCTGGAAATATGATGAATCTGTGGGATGTTTCGCAGGAGATCTCGCGTCGCCTGTCGCATATCTTTCTTAGAAACGGCGACGGAAAGCGACCCGTATTTGGCGAGAACGCAAAGATGCAAAACGATCCTAATTTTCGCGATCACCTATTGTTCTTTGAATACTTTCACGGCGACAACGGCCGCGGCGTCGGTGCCAGCCACCAAACCGGCTGGACCGGCCTCGTCGCAAAACTGCTCCACCAAAGCGGTGAATAAAGGTTCTGCCTTATTTCGTCTCCGCGACGAACGACAGCAATTGCTCATCGCCTTTGTAAATGAACAGCATATTCTTGCCGATCCGGAATCTGTCGGCGTTTTGCAGAGCGTCCAGGAAACTGCGTTCGGTGGTCATTCTGTCTTCGAATTCGCACGCACGCATTGTCGAGATCATCTGGCCGAATTTGATCGCCGTGCCTTTTAATTCATAGCTGCCGCCGAAAACGTTACAGCCCGTGTTGCCGCCGGCCGACATCTTCCCGCCATCAAAGTTCAGGAACGGTGCATCCGTTGAAAGTTCTACTTGCTTTCCGCCGATCCCCACCAGTTTCCATTTCTGCGCGGCGAGACCGGCGTTCGCATGCCCGGTGGTTTGTCCGCTGTTCGCAAATCTCGCCACCACTTTGCCCTTCGCATAAATGCTTAGGACTCCGCGAAGCACTTTTATCCTGGTCGCGTCGTCGAGGGCTTTTAACAGGTCAGATTCAGCTTTCATTGCAATCGGGTTAGCACACGCCATCTTGGTCGAACCGACGCCGGTCAGGTCGAACACTCCGTTTTTCAAAGTGTATTTACCGAACATACGGTTGCAGCCCGCATTGCCCGTAACGCTCATTTCCCAGTCGTTAAACTCGATATATGCCTTCGAATCTGTAACCGGCTTGCCGTTAAGTTCGGTCAATTTCCAAAGCGTATTCGCCTCATCGCCCCGTGCGAAGACCGACAGTCCTAATAACGCTATCGCAAATATTGCTGTTAATGATCTTTTCATTCTTATTCCCCCTGTCCCCGAACGGCGGGGATCGCTCCAAGCGCTCCTCGCCAATGCTGATAGAACGCTTAGCGAATCGATTCTTGCATTCCGCCTTTGCTCCTTTGCGTCTTTGCGGGAAACTCTTCATTCTTCCCACGGGAATTTCTTCACCCTTCCAAGCCTTTTCATAATATAATCTTCCCGGTTGTTTTCATCCGAAATCTTGCAACGCTAAGGCTCTGTTTTTGCATCTGTGTTCAGGCTCGTCTGCTTTGGACGGCGCGGAGGAATTATGTTGAAGGCAAATGCTTTTATCAAGTCGTTTTTTGCGGTCACGTTGATCGCGATCCTTGCCGTGTCGGCTTTTGCGGATACGATCCGTCTTAAGGACGGCAGCATTATTAAAGGCAAGATCACCGGTTTTACCGGCGGCAAGTTCGTCGTCGTCATCGGCGAAGGCCCGCGTCGGCGAGAGATGACATTTTCGGCCGGTGATGTCGAATCCGTAGATTTCGACCGCGAGTCCGTGATCGAATCAAGCGTCGATGTGCGGCAGAAACCTGTCTCGATGAACAACGGCCCGACGACAAGCCCGCGTGTCGTCGTCACTGACACGACCGCCGACAAACCTGTCCCCGAAACGGTCGCGGTAAAAATCCGCGCGCCAGTTTCGACTCGTCCGACGGCAAAAATTTCAACCGCTAAACCCATCGAGGTCAGCGTAAAAGTGGTCGCCGACAACAGCGCAAACGGCTGGACAAATTCCGGCTGGGTCGTTCGTAAAGGGCAGAGGATCAAGATATCCGGCAGCGGCGAGATCAGCATCGGCAACGGTAAAATGTCGTCCGCGTCCGGCCTCTACGACCTCGAAGACGAAACAAAACTCCTCAAAGCCGTCCCGACGGGCGCACTCATCGCCGTCATCGGCGACGACAACAACGAATTCATCTACATCGGCTCCGAACGCGAATTCACCGCCACCCGCGACGGCGCCCTGTTCCTCGGCATCAACGAAGGCAACCTAAATGACAACACCGGCTCCTTCCAGGTAAAAGTCGAGATCTCCCCCGAGATCTAAATCAGAAAAACTTCCCTAAAGGAGACGTGGCTGAGACTCCGCGAAGCCGTGGTGGTAAAACGGACGCACCGCGTCCGCAAGCGCCTGTATCTCATACCGCCTGCATCTCATATCCCCTGAATCGAAGTAACCGTATAAGACATAGCTGCCGTCCTCGTCTCAACGCCCAATTTATTGAAAATATGCTCGACGTGTTTTTGCACCGTGCGGGCACTTATCTTGAGTAGCAAACCGATTTCAGCATCGGTTTTGCCCTTGCTGATCCAAAGCAATACATCACTCTCTCGTTTAGTCAGCCCAATTCCCGCAAATCCCCTGGTAGCTTCCTCTAAAAAAAGAACTGTTGTTTGCGTCTGCAAATGAAAATGAAAACAAATATTTAGCTCTCCACTCTCACTATGTACTTTCATTGGAGTAGGCGGCAGATAAAATTCGTCACTCCGGAATTTTGACTGACAATGGCGGATATATCGCACGAGTTCATCCCGAAGGAAATTGGAACCATCGTCAAAATACTTTCGCATCAATCTAACCGCCGTAGGACTCTCTAATCTGTAGCTTAAGATCGCTATCGACTGTCATTACCGCAGATGCTCCTAGTTCAAAAACCATCTGCAATTGTTCAGATTCTGATTTCAAACGGTTGATGAATTGCGCGTTGCGAAAAGCAGAAATCAGATGCGGCGTAAGTAAATCTAAAGCAGTACGGTCGTATTCACTAAAACCAGATTTCAAACGGTACATACTGCACGTTATAAACAATTCGGGAGCAACGTGCAGTGGAACGGCCATTTGTGTGGTGCCGCCGATCAGTTTGTAAAACTCATTGTAAAGAGCTGTCCGATGAAATTCATTGAGAGAACAATAGTCTGTGATATTGATGGTCTTTTGGATTCTTCTTTCAATTATCTCGTTAAAACACGGATGTTCGTGTATCAACTCGCTTAATATTCCGACCTGTTCGTCCGAAACGGTTCCGGGCGGAGAATACCATAGGTATCCGCTGTAGTTGCTGTCCGTTCCAAAACCATCAAAAACATGCATTTCGCCTGGGATAAGACTGGAAACCGCGCCCATGGTCCGCATCGGTAGAGTTTGCGGGTCATCGTCCGAAGTCAGGATTTTCACACAATCAAGCAATTGCAGGAGGTGTTGATTTGAAAGCCTCATACCTTAATTAACGAAACTGGCCGCTGCGGTCCTGTTCTCTACGCCAAGCTTTTCGAAAATATGTTCGACGTGCTTTTGAACAGTTCGGACACTTATCTTAAGGATCAAGGCAATTTCCGTATCTGTTTTGCCTCGGCTGATCTGATATATTACGTCGCTCTCTCGTCGGGTTAGGCCCATTCCCGTAATGTTTTTTGAAACCTCCTCAAGTAAAAGCACAGTTGTTTGCGATTCTGCATGAAAATGAAAACGAATTTTCAACTCTCCATTTTGATTCCTGATGTGCATCGGAATTGGCGGAAGATAAAATTCGTCTTGGCAAGCTTTTGGATTGCAATGATTGATATAGCGCTTTAACTCGTCAGGGATCGACAGGGAATCTCCGCCGAAATATTTTCCAATCAGCCTTGCGGCAACCGGGTTTTCGATCAGGATCTCAAAATTATTGTTAATGGTGGCAATACCATACTTTGTAAACTCAAACACCATCTGAAATTGCTCAGTCTCGGATTTCAGACGGTTAATGAACTGCGCGTTGTGAAACGCCGAAATCAAGTGCGGTGTCAGGAGATCGAATATTGCGCAGTCGCGGTCTGTGTAATCCTTTCTTAGACGGCAAAGACTGACGGAAACGAGAAGTTCAGGTGTAACGTGAAGACCTGCAACCATTTGCCGATCGGTGCCGATGCTTCGAAAAATTTCATTATAGATCGCAGTTCGTTTGAATTTCACGATCGGCAGATAATCGCTGACCCGAACTGCATCTCGAAGTCTCTTCGCAGCGACATCCTCGTAACACGGATGCTCATAGACCAATTCGGCCATCAACGCATATTCCGTCGCTGATATGGCTCCGACGGGCGTGTACCACAAGGCCCCGCGATAGTCATTGTCCGTTCCAAATCCTTCGAAAGAAAGAACATCCGAAGAAACAAGATGCTGTACTGAGTCAGTCGTGCGCCTAGCAAGGCTCTGCGGATCATGATCCGACGTAAGCACGTTTATCGAAGACAAAACGCGCTGAAGATCGCTGTTTGAGAGTCGCATAGGCTGTCTTAAACGGGTGAAAATCACCCGCAATATATCACAGTCCGACCAAAATAAATACGTAAAATTACGTATTTACAGTGTCTGCCGATTGTGGAAAATCGAGGATGTTCACGATCTACCATCAACTACGACTGACATTAAGAATGCGACTATTCGATGTATTATTCTTGAGTTTGACACTTTTCACAGTAAACGGTGCGGCTCTAACCAATGGCACTGTGAAAATCATCAAAGACGCCAATCCAAACTCTTCACAGGATTTTAGATTCACGATGTCCAACGTCAGTCCGGGATCGTTCTTCCTCGATGATGATTCAGATGTAACCTTATCGAACACGAAAACCCTTGTCGTAGAAAATGGAAATTATATTGTTACGGAAGATCAGGCGGCGGGATGGCATTTGACGCGAATTACCTGCACAGAATCGAATGGAATACCAAATAGCACGACCGATGTTGCAACCCGGACCGCGACGATCGGGGTGGAAATCGGCGAAACCGTTACCTGCTTATTTACTAATTCCCTGATCACCCCCGCTGAAACAGTAATTAGCGGCAGAATTCTAACTTTGAATGGCCGTGGAATTAAACAGGCGAACGTAACCGTCGTAGACCTTAATACCAACACCATCTTTTCAGTCAGTTCAAATACATTCGGCTATTATCGCGTCCCGGGAATTCGAGCCGGATCCTTCTGTCAAATAAGCGTTTCTCACAAAACATATGTCTTCAGCGATATTTTTGTAGGAATGAATGAGGACCTTTCGGGTTTAGATTTTATTTCAAATGTTAATAAAAAATATTGAAGTAAAAAACATAATGAAATGTTCTATTCGACGTAGACAACTATGTATTTAGGCAAAGCGGCATTTAAGGTCACCCCTATATTTCTTATTGGTCTGTTCTTATTTGCTTTTGCAAATTGTATACAAGGCCAACCCCAACAGGCGGCGATCTATCGTAAGGCTGCTGAAGCATATCGCAAAGCAGCAGTTGATTATAAAAAACTTAGCTGTAACCAAAATGCAGCCTGCGCAGAAGCTCATGCAAAATATTATGACTGTGTCGCAGCAACCCTAGACGGCACCGCGAGAAACTGCGTTGAACCGTCATGCGATAGTTCTAAGCCGCATTGTGACCAAAGTGGAGCCGGAACTGCCGATAACAGAATCGGAAATGAGTCGGAAAATATTGGGCAAGGTCCAATCAGGGGAATATATGCCAATAACGGAAAAAATTCCAATGAAGATGATTACGATGGAAGTGTCGCGGAAACCAAACCTCAAAGTCCACCACGTAGAATCTCAAATACCAGACCCGCAAATAATCTTAAGAGCGAAAGTCCTACAAACGACAAATCACTCAAGACCGAACCCTTAAGATGCATAGCAATTGAAACTCACGATTACAGTGTTAGGTGGGCCCATATCGACGGAGAAAAGTATGGAGCCAAAGAGGGCTGCAATGGCTCCTGGAAGCAAGATGTCTTTACTGTATCGAACTGGGGAAGCAATAGGATGGTTCTGAATACGTATGTAACTGCCGAGGTTGTTTTTGCGAAAGGGTTCACAACTTGCGGTGATCTAAAGATCTCAAACAATAGTTCGAAAGTACCAGCATACTTCGGCCTATCTGGCGTGATCAATAGCAAGGTTGGGCCGGGCGAGACCAAGGAGATGTTTCTATCAATTCCTTGCGATAGAAAAACAAAACATCGCCTGACGGTGGAGGTGTGGCTAATGTGGTGGGAGTATTCGAGATCAACAAAGTAAAAGAATTCTTGGTGTCGGAAAGAAATTATTACATTGGGAGAAACGAAATGATCAACTTTATTAAGTTCACAACGCTTATCTGTCTGATCGGTGTCTTTGCAACAGTAGATTGCTTCGGTCAAACACGAAAAGCTGGCGTACGTAAACCAGTTCGGGGCCAAAACGCACCTGCGACCGCAAATACATTCGATTCGGCATTAAAACTGGCGACCATCTCTTTTCAAAAGAAAGATTACATTGCCGCAATAAGACTTGCGAAAAAGGCGGTGGAGTTTAAGGACGATGATTTTCGACCTTTTAACATACTTTCAAATGCGTTTTTTCGTATGGAATCGTTTGACGAGGCGCTTCCAAACGCACAAATCGCAAGAAAAATATGTCCTGAAGAAATGAAAGGAGAACTAGACGTTTTGATACGGGATATCTCGGAGTCTAAAGCCGTTGCCGAACAGATAAAGGTTGCCGAATCTGCGATTGCACAAAACGATGCTCCCAAAGCGGCGGAAGGTTATAGGGCTGCTTTTCTCCTCATGCCGACCCGTGAGGATCTCGGTCTTAAGGCTGCTTCGATCTATAACGATCAGATAAAGAATTACGGAGAAAGTGTTAGACTCGCCAGCCAGATCGCACTTAAAACAAAAGACCCTGCAATGTCCGCACAAGCAAAAGACCTTCTCGGTATAGCGGAGGAAAATCTGCGGCAGGAAAAGCAGGAAATTGCCCGCAAGCAAGTCCAGCAGCAACGTCTCGAAGCAGAAAAAGAACGTGAGCAGAAGGCATCCCAAGCCAGAACTAGAATCGAGGAATTAGAGACAAAAAAAGATGGATTACAAACCGACATGGAATATGAGCAGGAATGGGCCGATAGGCACGAACAAGATGCTGAAAAGTATGAGGCGGAAGCTGCTCGCTATGATGGACAGCAGTTCGGAGCAATCGCAGCGGGAATTTCCAGAATGGCTTCACGAGACAGTCGTAAAAAATCTAACCAAAGTCGCTCCAAAGCAAGGCAACTTCAAAGTGAGATTTCTCAGATCGACAGAGAAATAGCTCGCCTACAACGCGATTCATACTAAGAACGACAGATCTTAAGTTCGTATGTCATAATTTCAGCCTTTCATACTGTGCGAATAGTTTTGTGATCTCTTGGTTGAGGGATTGTTTGGCGGCGAGGTTGGGGGTTTTGTCGCGTTGTTTTATTAGTTCTTCTATCTGCTGCTGGATGATCTCCTGTTTTGTCTCGGGCTTTTTGGGTTTGCTGATCTGATATTTGTCGTCCATAGCCTGATGTTACTACATGTGGGACTGGAGCGTGGCGGGCAGAAACGCGAGTGTGGACGAGCGTGGCGATCGAGATTTTGACACAAAGGCTGACCGTCCTATCGCCACGCTTCCTAACGGTCGCGTTTCCGCCCGAAATCGGCCAGTCCCCTTATTTATCTTGCTTTCTTCCAACCAAAAGCCCACAATTTGAATCTAACCCTTGATCTGTCCTCGAAGGTAATTCATATGAAAACTGCCGTTTTACGATTGTCTGTCCTTTTTTCGTATTTCCTCGTTGCATCGTTTCTAATAACGCCCGCGGCCCTCGCGCAATCAAAGCCGCAGCGGCCCGAGAACCCCAGAGGCGATGGCAAGATAAACACCCGCCCGACCGCGAAAACCGAAGACGAACTAAAGAAAGAGGCAGAGGATAATAAACGGCGGGAAGAAGAAAAGAATGCCGTATATGTTGACGATCCGATCGCCGTGGATACGGATATCGTCAGTCTCGACGCGGTCGTCTTTAACAAAAAGACGGGTCAGATCATCACCGGCCTGAAAAAAGCGAACTTCCAGGTCTTCGAAGACGGCGTGAAGCAGGAAATATCGAATTTCACCACGCCCGACGCCCCGATCACCGTCACGCTGCTGCTCGAATACAGCAAATGGACCGAGGTTTTCGGCTCGGCGGCCGGCGGTATGTTTGAACCCGGAGCCAATGAGGCTGTTCGCCCCGTGGCGATGTTCCTGTCGCGTTTTATCAAACCGCCCGACGATTACGCTTCGGTAATCGCGTTCGACATACGCCCGACGCCGATCACCGATTTTACCAACGACCCTAACCGCATTCGCCAAACGATAGATCTGCTGCTGCGAAATCGTCCGGCATTCCGTGAGAACAATCTGTTCGACTCGATCAAGTTTGCACTCGTCGGCGGTCGCGGAGATTCGGTCGTGCTCGATAACGAAAAAGAAGAAAAATCGGATTATCAGGGCATGGTGGCCGTGAAGTCGAAACGCCGTGCGATCATCCTTGTCGCATCCGGCATCGACACGTTCAGCAAGGTAAATTACGGTGAAGCCCGCAAGATCATTCAGGAAGCCGGTATTCCGATCTACATCATCAGCACCGGCAACCTTTTCTACAAAAAATACGAGCAATATTTGGGCGCCACCGATGGCCTCTCGGGAATGCCCGGCCGGCTTACATTCCTGCAGGCAAAGAACGCGATGAACACCTTTGCCAAGGAATCCGGCGGAATGCATTTTGAAATGACGTTCGAGAGCGAGATACCGGACTATTTGAATTCGATCAACGGCCTGCTCCGCAGCCAATACAGCCTCGCTTACGATCTGCCTAAAAAGCACGAAATGGGCAAAAAATATAAGCTCGAGGTTAAGGTAGATGTCGATGGCGACGGTATGACGGACGAGAAGACTTTCGTAGTCCAGCACCGGCCTTTCGTGCTCGGCCCGCCCGTTCCGCCAAAGGAAAAGAAAAAAAGCTAAGCCTCAAGGCGGTTTCGACCGCCTTTTCTTTCGGGTTTTGTTCTGTGATTTCCGTGCCTTCTGTGGTTATTTATTGAAGTTTATCAAGCCAAAACCACGGAAAGCACCGAAAGCACGGAGCAAAGGCAGCGAAATTAAATTGAACGGACTGAATAAGACTGATACTCTAATAGATTGTCCATTGTATGAGCAGACGCATTGTAGAAAGCTATAAAAAGAAACTTGCCGTTGAGGAAGGCTATACCGTTCGGCACGGTGCCGGCCTTCGTATCGCGCTGTGTTACCCGAACACGCACGCGATCGGCATGGCCAATCTTGGGCTGCATACAATGTATGAGCTTTTCAACAACATTCCCGACGTTTCCTGCGAACGTGTGTTCCTGCCCGATCCTGACGAGCTGAAAGAATACGAAAAATCCCGCTCGGCCCTGATGTCGCTTGAAACTCAGACACCGGTCCGCGATTTTGATGTCGTCGCCTTTTCGATCTCGTTCGAGACCGACTATCTGAACATGGCCCGGATGCTGCAGCTTTCCGGCATTCCGGTCTGGGCTGAAAAACGCAATCACTTTCACCCGCTCGTCGTAATGGGCGGAGCCGCATCGTTCCTGAATCCCGAACCGATCACCGATTTCACCGACATAATTGCCGTCGGCGAAGGCGAGATACTTGCCTTTCAACTGGTCGATGCCATCGTCGAAAACGAAACGAAGGACGACATTCTGCTTGCCCTCGCACGCATCGGCCGCGGCTTTTATGTGCCGTCATTCTATGACGTGATCTATAACGATGACGGAACCGTGTTCGATTATCTTCCGAATCAGGAAGGCGTTCCTCGACGCATTGGCCGTGCATTGGCGGCGACAAACCCGAAGGAAGGAACGCTGCGCCGTGCATTGAAACGCGGCGAAACCGAACTTGCCGAATTCTTGCTGAACCAGGAGACATTCTGCCCCTCGACGGCCGTTTGGTCGCCGGGTGCGGAAATGGGCGATCGCCTGCTGGTTGAAATTTCGCGCGGATGTTCGCAGGGCTGTCGGTTCTGCTGGGCCGGTTACAATTACTATCCGCCGCGTGTCGTCCCCGCAAAAGACATTCTCGCCAAGGCCGCTGAGTGGCGTGAAAAAACAAACAAGATCGGCCTGGTTTCCACCGCCGTATGCGATCATCCGGAAATATCGACCATACTCAGCGAGTTGCGTGCAATGGATTACCGCATCTCGGTATCTTCGCTGCGGCTTGATCAGATCTCCGAAGAATTGCTTGATGCACTGGTCGAATCTAACGATCAGCAGATCGCCGTCGCACCTGAGACCGGCTCCGATCGCCTTCGCCGCGTCATCAACAAAAATCTTACAAACGACGAGATAGTTGACATCTGCGGAGCAGTTTTCGATCGCGGAATGCTGACCGTCAAGCTCTATATGATGGTCGGGCTGCCGACTGAAACTCAGGAAGACCTCGACGAAATGTTCGTTCTTGTCGAACGGATAAAGAACCGTATGCTCGAAGCCGGAAAGAAATTCGGCCGGGCGGGCAAGATCATTCCGTCGCTAAATGGCTTCGTTCCTAAACCAAACACGCCATTGCAATGGGACGCGATCTGCGACGAACGTGAACTCAAGAAACGCATCAAATACGTCGCCAAGGGCCTGAGCAAGATACCGAACGTCGATGTCCGTTTTATGTCGGCGCGTATCGCCCACGAACAGGCATTGTTCTCATCCGGCGACCGCACGATCTCGAAAGTGATCGACGCAGCCGCACGTATGAACGGCAATCTCGATATGGCTCTTCGCGAAACGGGCGTTGACCCGGCCTTCCACACATCGCGCGACCGCAGTTACGATGAGTTTCTGCCGTGGTCGATCGTCGATTCCGGCCTTTCCTTCGAATTCCTCAAGACCGAACACCAAAAAGCACAGGAAGCTCTTTCAAGCCTCCCGTGCCCTGCGGTCGAAAAATGTACCACCTGCGGCGTATGCCCGACAACTTGGCTCGCCGATGCTCCGCAAAGCCTTATCCAGATACAGCCCGCAAAAATACGCGAACTGATCGCTGCTGCCTAAACGCTAATCCTTCAATAAATATCCCTGCGGCGCCGCAGTGTAGTTAAAGTCGTAATTGTATTTATAGATGCCGAACGGCAGCATATTGACCTTTTTCTGGTAGGTAACGCGAGCCTGTATGACACTCGAAAGCGGAATGATCTCGATCACCGCGTCCGATGGAATGTTATTATCCACAATGGCCTTCTGTATATGAGCTGCTACGACCTCGGCCGGTTTCAGCCTTCCTGATGCGGCGAGTCCTTTTACAACTGCCGTGTCCATTTCCTGACGTAAACTCGCTCCCTGATATGCGACGGGAATGTAATTATAGCCCGCGTGAGCTGCGAGAACGAGCACGAAAAAGATCATAAGAAATTTAACGCCTGCGCTGCCGCGTTCGGAATCGCGATTCTGTTTAAGATTTTTCATTTGGTGAGCTCCTCAACGAAAAGCTATGTGTGAGGTAATCAACTGCGGATGACATTTTGAATTACCGACTTGAGTGCGGATGTCGGAATGTTTTCTTGAGAAACGATCACCGGCTTTCCAATTCCATTCAACAATACCCATTGAAGTGAATTTCCGATGTTCTTTTTGTCGTATTTGAAGGCTTCAAGAACCTCTGAGGGATCGATATGATCGATTGTCGGTAAAACTCCGGTACGATGCACAACATCGTTCAACAATTCTACTTCATTCAGCGCTATAAGTTCAAGCTTTTTTGACAGCTCCGCCGCGAAAATAATACCGTACCCGACGGCCTCTCCGTGTTTTAGATAACGGTAGTTCGTGATCTTTTCGAGCGCGTGGGCAAAAGTGTGACCGAAGTTCAATATTTTCCGTGACTTAGCGTCAGTCTTCGAGGCAGATTCCCGTTCGTCATTGGCGACGATCGACGCTTTAAACAATACCTGTGCTGCCAAAAACTTCTCGAATTCTTCGGTGAAACGCTCGTCGGACAGCTTTCGTGCGATCGAATCGACGCCGGTCTTTTCCAGTATTCCGGTGGTTTGATCGAGCAACTTCCTTCCCGATATCGCTCCTTGTTTGACCGCCTCACAAAAACCAGCCGTCAATTCCCGCCGCGGCAATGTAGCGAGCACACCCGCATCGATCAGAACACCATTAGGCTGATAAAACGCTCCGACAAGATTTTTGCCGAAACTTGTATTGATTCCCGTCTTTCCGCCGACCGATGAATCGATCATTGAAAGCAGCGTCGTCGGCACCTGAAGAAACGCAATTCCACGCAAATATACCGAGGCAACAAACCCGGCGAGATCGCCAACTACGCCGCCACCGAGCGCCATTACCGCATCGGTTCGGCTAAGTTTATTCTCGCCCAGGAATGTCAGGGTCTTTTCGAGCGTTTTTAGGCTTTTGTATTTCTCTCCATCGCCGATCAAATGAACCGAGGTTTCAAACCCGGCTTTAGTTAAGCTGGCTAAAACCGTCTTGCCATAGATCGCAAAAACTGTCTTATTCGAAATGATCGCGATCTTGCCCGACGATCTGCCGAGAGATTCCACGGCCAAACCACCGCACGTAGCCAGCAAACCGTTTCCGATCTTTATGTCATACGCCGAAGATGTTCGTCCGATCTTTATCGAAACTTTTTCCTGAGTCATTTTTTTTCGACGGCTCGCTCTTAGAATCGGATTTAAATTCTGTGTCTTCTGTGCGTTCCGTGGTTCTCTTTAATTTCAACCACAGAATGCACAGAAAACACGGAACAAGAATTATCCAAGACTCGATTCGATGACGCGGGCAAGGCGATTTGCCTGCTCGGCGATCACGGCTTGATCTTTACCTTCGATCATAACGCGGGCCAGGTTTTCCGTACCGGAATAGCGAAGCAGCAACCGTCCGTTGCCGTCCAACTCATTTTCTATCTGAGCTGCCGCAGCCGAGATCTGCTCCACATCATCAAATGGACGCTTCTCATTAACTTTAACATTGACCAGAATTTGCGGATATTGCGTGAACCCTTCTAAAAAGTCGGAGAACTTCGCCGGGCGTTCGCGAATGGCGGTTAGCACAAGCAAGGCCGTTCTCATTCCGTCGCCGACAATACTTTTCTCGGGAAAAATGATGTGGCCGGACTGCTCGCCGCCGATCTCCGATCCGCTTTGAAGCAATTCATCGAGCACATATTTGTCGCCGACGGCCGTCCGCACGAGTTCGATCCCGCGTGAACGCATCGCGATCTCAAGCCCGATGTTGCTCATCACCGTCGCGATCACCTTGCCGTTCGCCAACTTTCCTTTGTCCCGTAGATATTTGGTCATTATCCACAGCGTCGCATCGCCATCGACTATCGCTCCCGTTTCGTCCACAAACAACGCCCGATCGGCATCGCCGTCGAATGCGACACCAAAATCAGCTCTCTGCTCGATAACTTTTGCCTGCAAGTGGTGCAAATGCAAAGACCCGCAATTTTCGTTTATGTTCCGTCCGTCCGGCGAAGCATGGATCGCGACAACATCAGCTCCAAACCGCCGAAATAACTCCGGCGCCAGATGCGACGCTGCTCCGTTCGCGCAGTCTAAAACAATTTGCATCCCGGAAAGGTCCAGCCCGTCAAATTCTTCCGCTAAATGGCTGAGATAATCTTCCTGAAATTGTTTGACACGTGATGTGTCGATACCGCTTTCGCCGCTGGACGCAACGACAAGCCCATCGTATATATCTTTTTCTACCGCACGCTCGGTCGACTCTTTCGCCTTTTTCCCGCTCGGGTTAAAGATCTTCAAACCATTGTCCTCGAATGGGTTATGCGATGCGCTGATAACGATTCCGGCATCAAACTCGTGCGTACGTGCGAGGTATGCCACGCCGGGCGTGGTGATAACGCCAGCCGAAAGACACTCGGCATTTTCACTCTTTGCCCCTGCGTGAAACGCCCGCTCGATCCATTCACCTGATTCGCGCGTGTCGCGTCCTGTCACAAGCCGTGCGTCCCGCCCCAACCCCTCGCGAAGCTGCCGCCCGAGCGATGCACCGATGATTTTGATAGTGTTTTCGTCCAACGGAAATTCGCCCGCTTGGCCGCGTATCCCGTCGGTCCCGAATAGTTTCTTCATATAGTGCGTATAGCAAAAAGTTTAGTTATACATTAGCGAATGATGTGTAACAAGCAGAACCCGTACGAGTTTACTGGATTTCTTCTCTGCGTTCTCTGCGTCCTACTCAGCGATCTCTGCGTTAAAAACTTAGTTCAACGCGGAGACCGCCGAGACGGACGCAGAGATCGCAGTAACATGCCATTATATCCATAACATTTGATTGTGGATACCATAAATATTTCGATTTTATTTGACAACCACTTTGCAAATAAGCGAATCTTACAATAGCAGGACATCCATACCCTGTAAGTTAGCCCTAAGGTCAAATAATCTCTCCAATTTTTGCCCATTATGATCAGAGCATTTTTCTGTACAGCATTGTTATTTGTCGCGGCCCCTGTTTTTGGCCAGGTTCGCTTTATAGAACCGACACCGACTCCCGTAAAGGTCGTTGTCACCGACAATATGCCGGCCATAAAACCGCCATCGCCAAGACCGACGCCAACGCCGATCATCGTAGGTGCAACTCCGGGAATTTCGAGTCGGCCCGTCGTCGTGACTTCGGGCACATCCATTCAACCGGCCGCAACCCCGGCCACGCAGAGCGTTCCGGCAACCACGCCGCTGAGCGGATTGACCTTTCCGGCTCTTACCTTCCGCCAGATGAAAAACAAGATCGCGGAAGCAAAACGCCAGATGCAGACGCGTCCGATCGCGACCGCATCGAGCGAAGGCACGATGATGACCGAGTTTGTGCGTGTTGCTTTCAACGATTCGCGAACGAACGAGATCGATTACGTAGTTCTTGCAAAGGACGCGTTTTTATCAGTTCCCGACGAAAAGGTCTCAACCTCTCAGAACGGTCGCCAGCTTCGCATCCGCACGATCCGCGGCAACGGCGTGAATACGCCGATCGTCTTGATCGATGAACGAGGCGAAACGCATGTGCCGCTTCTCGTCCAGTACCCGGTCGTCCGCGAAGGCAAGTACATCGAAACCGCCTATTATATGTCCACGCATCCGGGCCTGGTGACGCCCGAGGTTGTTAACGCCGGACGGTTTTATGTCCGCAACGTGATCGAGATAGCCCGCGACCGTCTGAAGGAAAAAGGCATCGTCATCAACGCAAAACTGGCTGACATAGCCGAACGCCTCGCGACTGTCGAACACGTGGACCATCTGCGTTTTCGCACCGAACCGCATTCCGACATCTTCAACGATATTTTTACGCTCTATGCCCTGAACGAAGGCCAGACCTATCGCTATTCCGTAAGTTCGGCCGGCGCCGGCGGCATGGTTCAGATGATCCCGTCAACCTATCGAATGGTAAGGTCCTGGCACTCGAATGTTCCGCTTATGCCGGATTTTGTCGAAGGAATGCGAAATCACGTAAACGCCAGCGAAGCGATGCTGCTTTACATGCAGCGGACGTGGAACGATCTGATCGCCAGTCCGACAGTCGCCGAGGCCTTCTCCACCGGCATGGCGACCCAGGAACAATTGATGGCGGCCGGTTATAATTCAAACCCGGCCCGCATCGCCGGTTACATAAAACGCGGCGGCGAAAACTGGACAAGCCTTATCCCCCGCGAAACAAAGATCTATCTCCAGATCTACGACTCCATCGAACGCAACGTCCCAATGACCGCGAGAACCCGATAGTTTTGATCTCAAAAATCAGCTCAGAAGCCGTCTGAAAAGGCGGCTTCTTTTTCTTTAATTCTCTTGATTTATTTCGTGTTGTTCGTGGATATGGTTTAGATCTTATCTTATCAATGAAACCATTGACTATTTAAGAAACGCAGTCTAAAATCGAAAGGTCGGCGATTTTTCGCCGTGTTCTTTGACTGCTAAATATGGAGTGGGGCTTCCGCCAGTGGATAATAGAAAACAATGATCTTGTTCCGTGCTCCTTCCGTGTTTTCTGTGCTTTCGGTGGTTCTCTTAAAAACCATCCACGGAATACACAGAATTCACAGAACGCTAAATGTGCCGGTGCACGTGTCAGCAGCCCGCACGTCAGTAAGGGCTCAACGCAGCAACTGTACATCTCGATCTCAGCAAGAGCCGCACAATATAGGGTTGAACCCAAAAGTGAGACAGATCGATCTCTGTGTCTTCGTTCCGTGAATTCAGTGGCTTTGCTTTTAAAGCCAATCACGGAAGGCACGGAAAACACAGAACAAAGCCACTGGTCCTGAACATCAAAAGTGGTAGTGAGAGCGTGGGACACGGGACACTTTGGGACACATTGTTTATTTTCAACAACTTAGCCTGTCCCAGAGGTGTTGTGGGACACTTCGGGACACGCGGGACAGCGGGACGAACGGGACAATCGGCTAGTCTTCATCGACGAACGCAGCGGGATCGGCGATCTTACTGACCTCGGCCCGAACTTCTTCAAATGTGGTTGTTACGAGATTCTCATCCCGAAAGAACGGATTGTTGGTCACTTCATAGATCGCCCAGGGCGGCGGTTCGAATCTTTGCAATTCGTTTTCGTCCGCAAATTCCACACGTGCCCTGTTCAGTCCCCAAAGCGGACCGATATAGACATCGAACTCGAAAACGCGCCCGTCAAATTCATGAAAATAACGGTTCTTGCGTATCTCGGTTCCCTCGAATATCTTGAAGTGCTCGTGTTCCAATTCGTTGAGATGGATCTCCGCGATCTTCCATACCGAGAGGTCATTTTCCCTGACCGGAAATCGCTGCTGCAAAATATGCGACCATTCCTTTGTTTCCGGAATACGGATCGAACGCAGCCTCAAACGCGTTTCGGGAATATAATTGTCGAATAGCTGCAAATGCGAACTCGAACGCGTAAGCGGCTCCGGCAAAGCCTCGATCAAGAAAGTACGATGAAGTTCCGTCCGGCTGGTTTTGTCCAATTTCATTGGATTTATTATACTTTTGGTTTCGATTTTGTGGTAAACGACATCTCTGGCTGATCGCTAAATTCGATATTTTAAGTACACTAACGATATGAACAAAAAACTGATCTACTTCTTCGGAATTCTTATTCTCGCTTCCTTTATCGCCGCATGCGGCGGCACAACGGAACCGTCGGCAAACGGAACAAATGCCGTGAACGGCGTAAATGCACCGAATACAAATGCTCCGGTCAATAAGGTGAACGGTCCACTTACAACGGTAACAGCCACGCCCGCCGCGACGACCAATAACGCTCCAACGCTGTCGCCCGTTTATAAAGCATATTGTGCAGCCTGGGTGAAGAATGACGAAGCCGCTCTTCGCAAGATCTATTCGACGGATACGATAAAAGAATTTGAAAAGCAGATGAAGGAAGAGAACGTCAAGACGCTCGTCAAATTTCTTTCCGACGATCAAGCGTCGAACGAACTTTGCGAGGCCCGCAACGAAACGATCACCGGCGACAGTGCCACCGCTGAAGTTCGCACCAAAGGTTATCCCAATGGCATCGTTATAATCTTTGTTAAAGAAGGCGGCGAATGGAAAATGACGAATCGACGCCCGGAAGGCTCTTTGAAATAAATTCGGAGTTCCAGCTTTCGGGCAGAAACGCGACCCGTTAGGGAGCGTGCCAGCACGCTCGTTCACACTCGCGTTTCTGCCCGAAAGAACTAGTTCGAAGTTCCCTTCGCATCGGACGATTTGTAAGGCGGAAGGATAACTCTCGCGGCCTTTTCCTTTTTCAACCCAAGCGCCCAATCGGCCTGCATTAGGGTGTGTATGTCGCGGGTTCCTTCATAGATGACCGCGGCCTTGCAGTTTCGTAAGTAGCGTTCGACCGGATAATCGTTGGTGTATCCATTAGCACCGTGCACCTCGATCGCCATCGACGCCGCAGTTTCCGAACGGATCGTCGCCTGCCATTTAGCCAAACTCGCGGCCTTTGCGGACGGCTTTCCTTCATTCTTTAACGAACCGCATTTCAGCCACAGAAGATGAGCCATCTGATAATCGGCTTCCATATTGGCGATCTTCTGTTTTACCAACTGGAAATTAGCGATCGTCTGACCCTGAACCTCGCGGGTATTTGCATATGCAACCGACGCATCGCGCGAAGCACGTATCACGCCCGTCGCTCCCGACGCGACGGTATAACGTCCGTTCTCAAGCGAGAACATCGCGATCTTAAAACCTTCGCCCTCGGCCCCGAGCATGTTCTCCTTAGGCACGCGAACATCCTGGAGCGAAAAATGGCCCGTATTACCAGCACGAATTCCCAATTTGCCGTGGAGCGTACCGCTCGAAAAGCCGGGCATTGTCCGTTCGATTATGAAACAACTGATTCCCGTATGATCGCGAACTTTCTGTTTTTCAAGATCGGTCCAGCAGAAGAAAAGAAAATGATCCGCTACATCGGCTAGCGAAATCCACATTTTCTCGCCGTTCAGTATCCAGTCGTCGCCGTCACGCTTGGCATACGAACGCATTCCGACAACATCAGATCCAGCATTAGGTTCGGTTAGACCAAACGTCGCGATCTTTTCGCCTTTCGCCTGTGGAACCAGATATTTTTGCTTTTGCTCTTCCGTTCCCCAGCTATAAACACTAAGCGAATTCAGCCCCACATGAACAGACATCGCCACACGCAAGAAGGTATCGCATGCTTCAAGTTCCTCGCAGACAAGGCCGAGCGAGATGTAATCAAAACCCGCACCGGCGTAAGCTTCGGGAATACAAACACCGAGCAGCCCAAGATCGGCCATCTTGTCAAAAACGGCACCTTCGAAATGAGACTTTTCATCCCATTCCTTGATATACGGCGCCACTTCGCCGGCGCAAAATTCCCGTACGGTCTTCTGCAATGCAATATGTTCTTCGGTCAATTCAAAATCGATCACGGCTTTAGTACCTGTCCTTATTGAAGATATATATGTGTTATATTTCGGTCTGTAAATCTATGGAAATTTTAGCATTTGGCCGGATTTTCCGCGAATTGGCATTCTAATGATCGCTGTAACAAAAGCACTAAATACGATTCGCAAACAAGTGAAATCCCTCGGTTCGGCACACATCGCTCTCGCCGATGCAGTTGGGCGTGTTCTTTCGGACGATGTAGTTGCCGACACCGATCTTCCGCCGTTCGACCGTTCGCAGATGGACGGCTATGCGGTCAAAGTTGCGGATACGATAAATGTTCCAGCCAAATTAAAGATCGTTGGCGAATCCGCAGCCGGCCGAGGCTGGCATAAGGAGCTGAAGAAGGGCGAGGCCGCCAGAATAATGACCGGAGCTCCGGTCCCAAGTGGGGCCGATGCCGTTCAAAAGATCGAAGTAACCTCCGAAGAAAACGGTTTTGTCACAATAAACGAGGCGACTGCAAAAGGCCGTTATATTATTACTAAAGGCCAGGAAGTAAAAAAAGGAAAGGTCGTCATTCGCAATGGTGAGTTCATAACCGAACGAAACATCGCCGTTCCAGCCGCGTTCGGTTATTCCAAGATCAAAGTCGCAAAAAGACCAAAAGTTGCAATTCTTTCGACCGGCAGCGAGATCGTCGAGATAAACAAAACACCGAAACGGGACCAGATCCGAAATTCGAATTCCCTGATGCTCAAAGTTCTTTCCGAAAAAGATGGTGCTGCTGCAACTATTTTCCCGATCATTAGTGACGATCTTTCAGATCTCAAATCCCAAATTTCAAATGCAATTAAAGATGCGGATATTTTGGTCACGACGGGCGGTGTTTCGGTCGGCAAATATGATCTGACAAAGCTTGCGTTGAAAGAACTCGGCGCTGAGATCTACTTCGAGCGCGTCCGGTTAAAACCCGGTAAACCTACTGTGTTTGGAAGGTTAAAGAAAACGCTTGTTTTTGGCCTTCCCGGCAATCCAGTCTCGGCCGCTGTAACGTATTATCTATTTGTGCGGAAAGCGATCTTGCTGATGCATAATGCAATTATGTCTGATCTTAAAAGTGGAGTTGCGATCGTCGCAAAGCCGGTCAAGGCACCCAAAGAACGCGATGCATATTTGCCCGCCTCTTTGTCCACAGATCCATTAGGCCGACTTATTGCCGAACCGCTCAACTGGCACGGATCGTCGGATTTCATTGGCTTTGCCCGTGCAGACGCATTAATTGTGGTACCCCGCGACGGTTCCGTTCAGGTGAACGAACCCGTTAATATTCTTTATTTATAATCGGTCATTTTTCTTCAGTTGATAGTTCTAAGTTGTTAGTTAATAGTTACAGAAAAATGGATCAGCCCGCCGCATTGGCACACGTCGCCATTCACGAGACAGTCGAAAGCATTCTGCACAATGCAAAACGCGGATCGCTTCTCGATGTCCCGTCCGGCGAAGGAGCCTTGGCAAAGCGTCTCAAGGACCTGGATTTCGATGTTACGTGCTGTGACCTATATCCGCAGATCTTCAAACTTGAAGGAGTTGAGAATCGACAGGGAAATTTGGATGACAAACTTCCTTTTGACGATACCTCGTTCGACTATGTGGTTTGTGTCGAAGGCCTGGAACATATAGAAAATCCAGCAAACGCCATCCGCGAATTCACACGCTTATTACGGCCAAATGGAACATTGATCGTTTCCGTGCCGAATATAATGAATATCGAGGAGCGGCTGAAATGGCTTTTTTCCGGCTACACGTCGCATTTCAAACCGCTCTCCGCCGAAGCACGCGAAACGATCTCGAAAGAGTTTGGCGGAATGGAAGAAATCGCTTTGCACGTGAACCCCATCGGTTATTCTGAGGTACGATTTCTACTGGAAAAGAATGGTTTTGAGATCGAAAAACTCTACATAGACAAGCCCAAGAAAAACACATGGGCCTTTCTGCCGATCGCAGCGGTGATAAGGTTAGTTTCAAAGCTAACGTCGGAAAGTAAACGAAAATCCCGCTGGACGGACGAATTAAACAGCAACGAGGTTCTGCTTGGCGGCAACACACTAATATTCAAGGCAAAAAAGATATGACCGAATTGTCGCACTTCGATGAAAAAGGAAACATTCACATGGTCGATGTCTCTGGCAAAGGTGCGTCGGTAAGGCGAGCGGTTGCATCGGGGCGAGTTCGGTTATCCACTCAAACACTTGATATTTTGCAAAACAATGAGAACCCCAAAGGCGATCCGCTGGAAATCGCCCGCATTGCCGGGATCATGGCCGCAAAGAAGACCGCCGAACTTATTCCTCTTTGTCATCAGATCAATCTCTCAAAGGTCGATGTCCGCGCCGAATACTCAAGCGACGGCATCTATCTTGAGGCCGAAGCAATCACAAATGCTCAAACCGGTGTCGAAATGGAGGCTCTTACAGCCGTTTCTGTCGCGGCATTAACAATTTACGACATGTGCAAGGCTGTTCAGAAGGATATCGAGATCACCGAAATACGCCTCGAATCAAAAACTGGTGGTAAGACGGATTACACAAGATAGTTCCGACCAAAAATACTTCGTTAAATCCGAACTTTGGAGTAAACTGTCTCGTAAAGTGAGTTAGGGAGAAAAACGCCGATATGCAGTACAAAGTCGCCAAAAATGCCGAACCGCAATTAATGCTTCTTCTGATCGCCACAGTGGTCAGCATCGCCCTGTGGATGATCTCGTGGTATTTCCCTGTTTTCTCTTACCTAACATATCCGCTGCGGCTTTTCGCGACGTTCATTCATGAAGGCGGTCACGTGTTGGCGACCGTACTGACCGGCAACTCCGTCCAAAGCCTTACCGTGTCGCCTGATGCAAGCGGCGAAGTCTATTCGCTTGGTGAAGGATGGTTTTCTGGCCTGCTTATTTCAAGCGCCGGATACCTGGGTACCACCGCATTTGGAACCGGCCTTCTGGCCTGGATGCGTTTTGGCTTATCTTCAAGGAAAGCTCTTTATGTTTCGGCCGGCTTCGTGGCCGTGATGACGCTTATTTTCGGTTTTATTGCTCCGATCTTCAATTTGTTTGCGACAGTCACGGTTGGCAGTCTGGCTTTTACTATTTTTTCCGGAGCTATTTTGGCAATCGGCCTCGCTGCGATCGCAAAGTTCGCAAGCCTAAAATGGACAAATTTTGCCGTGGCGTTCATTGCGGTGCAATGTCTGCTCAATGCCGTTTTCGATCTAATGAACGTGTTTGTTATCTCGGCGACTTCAAACATGCATACCGATGCAGCCAATATGGCCGCGGCTACTGGCCTTCCGGGCATCGTTTGGGTGCTGGTTTGGATGGGCGTATCCATCCTGATGATCTCGATCGGCCTTCGTATTTACGCCGTCAACAAAAATAAGGCATCCGATACGGTTTTTGAAGACTAGTTTTTCCAATTTTTTTTACTTTCGAATACTCACCTGACTTTTGCTTTATTGATTTCTTTCGTGTATTTCGTGGACAAAGATTTATCCACAAAATACACGAAACAAGAAAAAGAAAGAAGCGTCTTGCTATTGTCTCAGTCGTATTTTTGAATCGAACGCATGAAAATAATTTCTCTTTTCTTTGCATTTCTTGCTTTCTCGTTTGCAGTATCTGCACAAGTCAAGAAACCCGAGCCGCCGCCAGTGAAGGTTCCGTTTGCGGAATCATTACAGGCCGTTGTGGTCACTACGGAAAACTGGACCGGTACAAAAGGCGAAGCTCAGTTATACGAACGCAATGACGTAAAATCAAAATGGAAGGTAGTCGGCGATGATTTTAATGTCGTGATAGGAAAAAGCGGGCTGACATGGGACCGTGACTCTGCTCCTGAATCGACCGCCAATAACGCGCCAACTCTTACTCCAGTTTTCAAGGCTTATTGTGCTGCTTGGGTTAAAAAGGACGAAGCGGCACTTCGAAGAGCCTATTCCTCAGATACCATCAAAGATTTCGAACGTGAAATGAAGAATGATGATATCAAGACGATCTCGGAGTTTCTCGCTGATGATTCGGTATCAAATGAGCTTTGCGAGGTTCAGAATGAACGGGTCAATGGCAACAACGCCGCCGCAGAAGTCAGCACAAGAGCCTATCCAACCGGCATAACCATTGTTTTTCTAAAAGAGAATGGCGAATGGAAATTGACCAATAAGCGACCGAAACCTAATAATATCTCGACTGACAAACTGAAGAAAGAGGGTGACGGGAAATCTCCTGCTGGCCTATTTCCGCTGACTTTTGCATTCGGCACAGCTGATTCTGCAGATTTCTCAAAGCTTCCTTATCGGGAATTGGATAAGTTCACAGAATGCGTTGATGATATTAAATCACATCACTACAACAGGATAGTAAGCAGTATGCAGGTCGGTATATTCGATTGGAAAAGCTCCGAAAAGATGGCCGAGATAACGCCGGAGTACGATCTTGGCGTGTTCGTCGCCTATAACTCTTATCCGGTCGTAAAGGGTAACGGCTCGTGTATTTTTCTCCACATTTGGAAGGATGCTGACACGCCAACGAGCGGATGCACGGCCATGGGAAAAGCGAATCTTGAAAAGATCGTAAATTGGCTTGATCCAAAGAAAAATCCATACTTGGTTCAATTGCCCGAATCCGAGTATGCGAAATATCAAAAGTCGTGGAACCTGCCGAAACACAAATAACCTTAGGTGAATTCCCTCTTGGCGGGCGGCTGCTTGTGCGTTCAAAAAAAGACTGGCGCGTCGCGGTCGTTTCGCGCAAAACAGAGGAATTCATCTCTCTTTCGATCGCTTCGCCGACCGGCTATAATTACCGGGTTCGCCGCACCGCAGATCTTGAGATCTTCTTTGACGGCGGATTTCCTTTTCTACGTGCTGAGAACGCTGACAGTTGGCGCGACAACTTCACAGGCTACGACACCCGCTGGTAACCTTTTTTGAAACAGCCTCCGTAAGTGCTAAAATCGAGTTTTGCCTATAAGCCCGATTTTTGAGCTATGCAGCCTGTCCGTAAGAAAGAAGAAGCTATCGAAGTCCGCGGCGCCCGCGTCCATAATCTGAAAAACGTTTCGGTTTCGCTTCCTCATAATAAATTGACGGTCATCACGGGCGTTTCCGGTTCGGGCAAATCGAGTCTCGCATTCGACACGATTTACGCCGAAGGCCAGCGTCGTTATGTAGAATCGCTATCGGCCTACGCACGCCAGTTCCTCGAACGAATGGACAAGCCTGATGTCGATGAGATTCTCGGCATTGCCCCGGCGATCGCGATCCGCCAAAAGAACTCAACCCGTAATCCGCGCTCAACCGTTGCCACGCAGACTGAAATTTACGATTATCTACGTCTTCTCTACGCTCGTGCAGGTCAAACATTCTGCCATGTCTGTGGTCGCGAGGTTAAAAAGGATTCGCCTGAATCGGCCGCGGACGAGATCTTGAAAGAACTGTCCGATCAGACAAGATTTTATGTTCTTTTCCCGATCCAACAAGACGCTTCCAGCAAAACAACAAAGGCAACTAAAAAGAAAACCTCGTTAAAGTCGCAGGATCTAAGCGTCGCCGCATATCTAATATTGTTGCTCCAGCAGGGCTTTTCGCGTCTATATCGAGGCGGAGAAGTGCTCGAACTCTCGCGGCCTGAAGACTATAAGTTCGATGATTTTGACAATACATTTGTCCTGATCGACCGTCTCAAAGCCGATCCCGAAATACGTCAGCGTCTCGTTGACTCGCTCGAAACGTGCTTTCGGGAAGGACACGCTGCTATCGTAAAACAGGCTTTCCAGCCTGTTCAAGAGGCAGAGCAACAGTTTGAAAAGCCTGTCGAGCTAAAATTCTCCGACCGCTTCATCTGCAAATATGACGGCACCGTTTACGAAGAGCCGGAGCCGCAGCTTTTTAGTTTTAATTCGCCGTTTGGGGCCTGCCCCACATGTCAGGGTTTTGGTAATACGATCGGCGTTGATTACGGCCTCGTAATCCCTAACCCGCTTCTTTCTATAAAAGATGGAGCTGTCGACCCGTTCACGCGGCCGACTAATGCCTGGGCTCAAAAGGAATTATTGAAATACGCGGCCTCGGCAAACATCGACATCAAGATTCCGTTTGCCGACCTGCCTGATTTTCAACAAAATTGCATCATTTACGGCGACGAAGGCTGGCGCGGCATCAAGGGATTTTTCCAATGGCTGGAAACAAAAAAATACAAGCTGCACGTTCGTGTTTTTCTTGCTAAATATCGCGGCTACACAAAGTGCCCTGACTGCGGCGGCACCCGATTAAGACAAGAAGCACGCGACGTAAAGATCGACGGCCGCTCACTTCCCGAGATATTAAACTTGTCGATCGCCGATGCATTCGCTTTTTTCGAAACGCTCACTTTATCCGAAGAGCGACAAAAGATCGCCGACAAACTTCTTCTCGAAATTAGCCGCCGATTGAAATTTCTTGTTGAGGTCGGGCTTGATTATCTGACGCTCAGCCGTCTTGCCGCGACGCTTTCCGGCGGCGAAGCCCAGCGTATCCAGCTTGCCACTAATCTCGGATCATTGCTTGTCGGAACGCTTTACGTTTTAGACGAACCGAGCATCGGGCTGCATCCGCGTGATAATGCCCGGTTGGTAAAGATCCTTGAGAATCTGCGCGACATCGGCAATACGCTGCTTGTCGTCGAACATGACGAAGACACAATGCGTGCGGCCGATCACGTTATCGACATCGGCCCGTACGCCGGCGAACTCGGCGGCGAGGTCGTCTTCGAGGGAAGTTTTGCAAGCTTGCTGAAGGATAAAAAATCTTTAACCGCAAAATACCTTCGCGGCGAGGCTGAAATAAAGGTTCCGCAGAAACGACGCAAACCCGGCAAGGATAAGATCAAGATCACCGGTGCCCGAG
>Ga0193752_1000812_pt1 | contig 28190 bp, 20 predicted proteins | sample H1c1metaG_FD_144924 | JGI IMG/M metagenome (GOLD analysis project Ga0193752, IMG submission 144924) | Soil microbial communities from a riparian zone of the East river system, Colorado, United States - H1c1 | ecosystem: Environmental > Terrestrial > Soil > Riparian zone | place: USA: East River...
GAACAATTTCTATACTGCTGGGTCGCCGTGCTGAATTGGCAAAAGCTTACCCGGAAGTGGCTGCAATTATAAAAGCAACTGCAAATGATAAACCTGAAGGATACCGGATAGTAACAGTAAAACAAAATCTTGTAATTGTTGCCGGCAATGACGAACGCGGCGTTCTTTTTGGCGCCGGCCACTTATTGCGACTCCTTGATTATGCGCCGCAACAGGTTACGCTATCTGCAGCGACAGATATTGTTACCTCCCCAAAGTATGCTTTACGGGGTCATCAATTGGGATACCGGCCAAAAACAAATTCTTATGATGCCTGGTCTGTTCCCATGTGGGAACGGTATATCCGCGATCTGGTAATATTTGGAGCTAACGCTATCGAATTGATCCCGCCGGTATCTGATGATGATTCCACCAGCCCGCATTTTCCAAAACCGCAGATACAAATGATGGCGGAGATGTCACGAATTGCGGCAGAGTATGGAATCGAATGCTGGATCTGGTATCCCGCACTTGAAAAAAATTATAGTGAACCTGCCATGATCGCGAAAGCGGTAAAAGAATGGGGGGATGTGCTGCGTCAGCTTCCAAGGGTTGATGCTTTATTCGTTCCCGGTGGCGACCCCGGCCATACGCCGCCCAAGGATCTTTTTCCTATGATGGAAAAACAAGCTGCTCAACTACAAAAACTTCATCCGGGTGCAAAAATGTGGATGTCACCACAAGGATTTAATGCTGAATGGATGAAAGATTTTTTCGACATCATGAAAAAGGAACCTGCCTGGCTCGAAGGTGTTGTTTTCGGACCTCAGCAACGGGAAAGCCTGGAAGATTTGCAAACGCAGCTACCCAAACGTTTTAAAATACGCTTTTACCCGGATATCACACATACCATCAGGGCTCAGTATGCTGTACCCGACTGGGATCTGGCTTATCGGCTAACGCTTAACCGCGAACCAATTAATCCACGTCCGGTTGATCAGGCAAATGTTTTTCGCCGCCTTCAGCCATTGGCAGCACATGGTTTTCTAACCTATTCAGAAGGGTGCAACGATGATGTCAATAAATTTATCTGGAGCGGACTCGGATGGAACCCTGATGCTGATATCACAGATATTCTCAGAGATTATAGCCATTATTTTATCGGTGCTTCACAGGCTGATGGTTTTGCGCAGGGATTACTGGCACTGGAACAAAACTGGCGCGGGCCTTTGGCCATGAATCAGGGTGTTCAGACAACACTGATGCAGTTTCGTGAACTCGAAAAATCTGGTTCTCCTTCATTGCTTCAAAACTGGCGCTTTCAGCAAGCACTGTATCGCGCATATTATGATGCGACCAACCGGGAACGTCTTTTAATTGAAATGGCTCAGGAAGCAAAAGCATTGGAATGCCTGCGCAATGCACCAACCATCGGTGCACTCAATGCTGCAGAGGCAGCGAAATCTGCATTGACTAAGTCCATTAATTTTCCTGCTTCGGACCTTCGCGCCCGGGTTTTTGAACTGGCAGAGGCCTTATTTCAAAGCATACGTATGCAGTTAAGCGTAACAAAGTATCAGGCAATTGCCATTGGTCGCGGCGCGGACCTTGACCTGATCGACTTCCCCTTAAATAACGGGCCATGGATACTTGCGCGGTTGTCCGAGGCCGTTAGCCGTCCTACAGAAGCAGAACGTTTGAAAAAGATCGATGAAATTTTAAATTATAGCAATCCTGGTCCCGGCGGTTTTTACGATGATCTTGGTAGCCCCGGTGCGCAACCGCATCTTGTAATGGGAAGTAAATACGAAGAAGATCCTGCTTACCTGCGTTCGCCAATGACGGGATTTACCGTAAGTTTTCGCGAGCATTCCACGCGTCTTTCAGCCTCCAATTTTGCCGAGGTGTTGCATGACCGTCCTCTGGAAATGCTGTACTCTAATCTTTATAAAAACAAACGCTATCGCCTGCGCATCATTTACGGCGCTGAAGCAAGATCCGAGATAAAACTTGTGGCTGATGGCAAATTTGAGATACATCCAATGCGTCCGAAGGATATGACATACCAACCCCAGGAATTTGATGTTCCGGCAGCAGCAACTGCCGATGGTGAATTACGTTTAACCTGGACACGTCCGGCCGGTCTTGGCGGTAGTGGTCGCGGTGTTCAGATTTCGGAAGTTTGGTTGATGCCTGTCAACGATGACAAAGTCACTACAAGCAATTAAAATGAATATTATGAATACAGAAGATCAACATAAGATGACATTAAAATCAAGTCGCGTAAGAAAAATATTGAAGGAAGGGGGAACTTGTTTTGGCACAATGCTTCGCATACTCCGGTCGCCGCATGCTGTAGCTTTATGTGCTTCGCAGAATTGGGATTATATTATTCTGGATACCGAACATAATGATTATGATCTGGAGACTATCAGCAATTTTGCACTGGCTGCGAAATATGAAGACCTCGATCTGTATGTCCGTCCACCGGATAAATTATATCACCAGATGGCTCAAATGTTAGATGTTGGTGCCGAGGGACTGATATTACCCCAGGTTAAAACCGTGGAGGAAGTACAGAAAATCATCAATGCCACAAAGTATGCGCCGATAGGCAAGCGGGGTGTAAGTATCTCCGAAACTGTAACACGTTACAGGGATTACAGTCAAGAAGAATACACGCAGTGGGCAAACAGTGAGATCATGACGATCATTCAGATAGAGAGCGAAGAAGGCGTGAATAATGCCGGCAAACTTGTGTCTCAGAAAGGTGTTGATGCTGTAATGATAGGTCCGGCCGATCTTTCACAGGATCTCGGGATTCCAGGGCAACTGGAGCATCCAAGAATAGAAGAAGCATTCAGGGAAGTAATTCTTCAATGCAATAAACATGGCGTTGCACCCGGCATTCACTTTTCAAATCTCGATTATATGAAGAAGTGGGTAAAGGAAGGCATGCGATTCAATACATATAGTTACGATAGCAAGTTCTTAAAAGATGCGTATCATGATTGTTTGTTGAAGCTTAGGCAATAAGATGCCATCCTGCGAAGGAGGGCGGCGAACGCAGTGAGCGGGCTTTGACCTCCGAAGCTTTAGCGCAGGAGGGTGGTTGTTTTTTGGACTTACAACCTCTTTAGTTTGCGGAACCAAAGAACAACCACCCCGTCGCTACGCTCCTTCCCCTCCTTCGCAGGAGGGGATCTATTCTATGATAATATCCTATAACAATTGGCCAAGAACCTGTAAAATACCAGATATACAAAAAACTATTTTTGTTTGAGATTGCTTTAAACAACTCCCATCATATATCTTAACTTCTGCCGTATGTTTAAAAATTCAATTTTAAGAAACGTCTTTCTTTCACATGCAGCCTGCGATGCATCACACATTAAAAAACTCTTCTTTTTTTTATTAATCTTTCAAGCTTTTGCTTTCGATACAAGAGCACAATCAATAACGGGAACGGTAAAGAATAATAATGGAGAAGCGATCGAAGGTGTGAGTGTTGTTATAAAAAACAGTTCTACAGGCACTTCGACCGGCGCTAATGGACAATTTTCCATCACAGTAAAGAACAGAGGCGATACGCTGGTTTTTACTTATGTAGGGTTTGAAACCAAAGAAGTTGCTGCCCGTCCAGGTTCTCCTGTCAGTGTGGTTTTAAATCCCAATACGGTAACCGGAAATGAAGTAATAGTTGTCGGCTATGGAACCCAGTCAAAACGAAACGTTACAGGTTCCGTTTCAAAAGCTGATCTGGCACGAACAGAAAATTTACCCAATACAAATATAACCCAGGCGATACGTGGTAGTGTTGCGGGCGTTCAGGTCGTGGATAATGGCAGACCGGGAGAGTCCGGTTCAATTCTTATTCGCGGCCCCCGTTCCTTAAGCGCTTCCAATAATCCACTTATCGTACTCGACGGTATCATTTTTGGCGGTAACCTGGCAGATGTAAATCCTAATGATATCCTATCAATGGATATTCTGAAAGATGCCAGCGCATCAGCGATTTATGGTTCGCGGGCAGCAAATGGCGTAATACTGATCACATCCAAAAAGGGCATGACTGAAAAGCCAACCATCAGGATCAATGCATTCAAAGGCATCTCCGACTGGGCTTATAAAGTTAAATTATTTGATGCTGCACGTTATGCCCAAAGCAAGCTTGACTGGCGCGAGCAGTCAGGGCTCGTTGCCGACCCTGCAAAAATCACCGATTACCTCACTGTTACAGAAGCAGACAATTATAAAAATGGAATATCGCATAATCCATGGGATATGGCTTCGCAACAAGGTAAAATCAGCTCTTACGATATAAGCGTATCAGGACGTTCAAAGGCAACAAACTATTATCTGTCAGCAGGGCTCGTAGATGAGAAAGGATTGATATATAACGACAATCAAAAAAGAACTTCACTGAGAGCCAATCTTGACAACAACGTTACCGACTGGCTAAACATCGGTATGAATGCGACTTTTGTGCGGCGCGATTTATCGGGTGTAAGCGCAGCTCTCGGGGATGCTTATACAAATAGTCCTTATGGTGTCTGGTTCTATCCCGATGGTGAGCCCACCCAATATATTGTACCGGAAGATCAGGCTTATGGCAATCCGGTAAGGCCTTCACTACTGACCACGAATGAAGAGATCAGTAGTAATTTGTTCAGCAACTTTTATGCGAAAATTGATATTCCATTTATAAAAGGATTGTCATACCGCGTGAACTATTCACCAAACATCCGGTGGAATCACAGTTATAATTTTTTCAGGCAGGACAAACATTTACCAAACAATACCACAACGGCCAGTAAAATGAATTATGAAAGTTTTGACTGGGTGGTTGAGAATATTTTAACGTATAAACGTCAGATTGGTAAAGACCACAATATCGATGTCACCTTACTGTATGGCCGTAACCATAGCAAGTATGAATCAACAACCGCAAGTGCTGCGCAACTTAGCAGTGATGCGCTTGGTTATAATAGTCTCGCCTTGGGATCTATCCTTACCAATATTTCTACAGCAGAAGCTTTTGAGGGAATTTCATCAATGGCCCGGGTCAACTACAGGTTCAGGGATAAATATCTGCTTACACTAACTGCGCGCCGTGACGGAAGTTCAGTCTTTGCAGAAAACAATAAGTATGCAACTTTCCCTTCCGGCTCACTTGCATGGATCGTTTCTGATGAGTCGTTTATGGAAAAAATCAAATTTATAGATCTGCTTAAATTGAGAGTATCGTACGGATCAGTTGGTAACCAGGCTATCAATCCTTATCAATCCCTCGGACTATCTAATACAACACAATATGTTTTTGGTGACGGCGGCGGTACCTCGGTTGGCGTTTTCCCATCATCTATGGAAAACTCCAATCTGAAATGGGAAACTACAAATACTTTAAATGCCGGTCTCGATTTTACGCTTTTTGGCGGACGTTTAAGCGGTACGATAGAAGCTTATAACAGCACTACAAAAGACCTGTTGGTCAGACGTACTATACCCACGCTAACCGGGTACAGCAGCATATTTACTAATATCGGAGAAACCAATAATAAAGGCCTGGAGATATCTCTCAATTCAATAAATATTCAGATAAAAAATTTCGAGTGGAATACCACGGTAGTATTCTCGAATAACAAAAACAAGATTGTTCATCTTTATGGATCTGATATCAATGGCGATGGTAAAGAAGACGATGATCTGTCGAATAGCTGGTTCATCGGGCAGCCTATAACATCTTACTATGATTATGTATTCGACGGTATCTATCAGGAGGGAGACGATATTCCGGCTGGTTCCAAACCTGGCTTTGTACGCCTGAAAGATTTAAACGGTGATAAAAAAATTGATGCGAAAGACAGAACAATCGTAGGTTCAGGAGGACAACCAAAATACAGGTTCGGTATAACAAACAACTTTAAGTATAAAAACATCACCCTCTCTGTTTTTTTAAACGGTATGCAGGGATGGATCTCAAACTTTCCCTTGCTGAATACAGCGGTGAGTCCGAACGCACCCGGCAGGGGCCTGAACCAACTTGATGCCGGTTATTGGACTAAGGAAAACAAATCAACCACCAGGCCATCATTGGTTTACAATAATCCATTGCGCCACGACTGGTATATGAGTAAAAACTTCGTTAGGATACAGGACGTGTCATTGGGATATGACTTTTCCAAATCAATGATCACAAAGTTCAGACTTCAGAATCTACGCGTATTCCTGAGTGCTAAGAACCTGTACACTTTTACAGACTGGCTTGGATCTGACCCCGAAGTGGGAGCGACCTCTTCGAGTGATTTTTATCCAATGCCCCGCGCTATTACAGTAGGTATCAATGTCGGTTTTTAAGTCTTCGTATTAACGAACCGTTTTAAAACATTTATTATGAAAAGTTTGAAGAAAAACGCTCTGCATAAAAGTATCATTGTATTTGCCTGCCTTATTTTAGCTATGGGCTGTGATAAGGATGTGCTTAAAGAAACACCACTGGGTTCACTTAGTTCCGAAGTAGTACTGACTACAAAAGCAGGCTTTGAAACTTATCTGATCGGGTTGCATCAGGCTGCCCGTGAAGAAATGACCATGGATGATCAGACATATATCATGAATTTTATAGGAACCGATATTGCTTCCGCGGCAGGAGTGGAATTTGTTTTTTACAAAGATTATAATTCATACCTGAACCCTGCAACACGTGAAGTGGTTAATATCTGGAACTGGGCATATTCCCAAATGATCCTCAGGGCCAACACGGTCATTACTTATGCAAATAAACCTGACGCTGCTACCATCTGGGCAACGGAAAAGGAAAAAAATGCAGTTATTGCTGAAGCGCGTTTTTTTCGCGGTTACACTTATAATCTGTTGGCCAATTTGTATGGTGGGGCACCAATTGTCGACTCCATATTTTCAAGTCCCAAAACTGATTTCGTCAGATCAACAAGACAACAGGTTTATGAGTTTGCAAAAGAGGATCTGGCATTTGCTTCCCAGTGGTTACCGGCAACGGTTCCAAAAGCCAGTGAAGGAAGAATTGTAAAGGCTGCAGCAGATCATTTGTTAAGTGAAGTTTATATTAGTCTCGGTGATTATGATAAATCTATCGCAAGTGCAAATCTTGTAATTAATTCCGGTTTGTATCACTTGATGACCGACCGGTTCGGCAGCAGGAAAGATCTGTCTGGAGATGTGTATTCAGATTTGTTCCAGGATGGTAATCAAAACAGGAGCTCGGGAAATTTCGAATCGATCTATATATGGCAGTTCGAGGCGTTCACTGCAGGTGGTGGTGGAAGCCAGGGAGGCAATAGCCAGATCAGGCAGTGGGGGCCGTTCTTGTCAAAAGTTAAAGATCCGGCAGGTATATCTATGATTGTGACTGACAGTCTTGGTCGCGGTACTGGTCCTATTCGTGGAACTAACTATTATTTGTATGATATATGGACTACAGACTGGAGCAACGATATCCGTAATTCTGATTTTAATATGAGACGCAAATACTACTATAATAATTCTGCTTCAGCAGCTTATTTTGGTAAGATCGTCGAACCAAAAACAGATCCGGAAGATACGATGAGAAATATTTATGCTTATCCCAAAAAAGTGGAAGGCAAGCCATGGAATAATATAAATACATCCGGCAGAACAGTAAAAGATGTTACGGTTTTCCGTTTGGCAGAAACTTATTTATTGCGCGCTGAAGCATATTTCCGCAAAGGAGATCTGTCAAATGCGGCAACTGATGTAAATATTATCCGTTCGCGTGCAAAAGCAAGTGCAGTAGCTCCGGCGAATGTAACACTCGACTATATCCTTGATGAGCGTGCAAGGGAATTAATTACCGAAGAGCCCCGGCGTCGAACCCTGACAAGAATGGGAAAGCTGGTAGAAAGAGTCCGCAAATACAGTTTGCTCGCTACCACCAAAAGTACCATTCAAAATAAACATGAATTTTTTCCGATTCCCCAAACTGCAATAGATGCTAACTTGAATGCAAAACTGGATCAAAATACCGGTTACTAATAAATACAACAATAATGATCAAACATAAAGTATTCGCAACAGCATTATTTCTTTCTCAAACTATTTTTTGCTTTAGTCAGGAAGCATGGGTGAAACTAAAGGAAGAGCTGGTTTTTCAGGATCCGCCTTTTAAGTCGTGCCATGCTTCTACGATAGTTGAGGTTACACCCGGGCATCGTTTGATAGCTTATTTTGCAGGAACCGGTGAAGGAAAAAAAGATGTCGGGATCTGGCTTTCTGCAGAGAAAAAAGGAAAATGGGAAAAGCCTGTTTTGATGGCCGATGGTGTCATCAGTGATACGCTCAGATATCCGACCTGGAACCCGGTACTTTTTAAAGCAAAGGAAGGCAAACTATTTCTATTCTATAAAGTTGGTCCATCGCCCCGTGGCTGGTGGGGCATGGTTCGCACTTCAATGAATAACGGAAAGACGTGGTCACCACCTCAAAAGTTGCCGGATGGGATTCTCGGTCCCATAAAAAACAAGCCGGTACAACTGGCCGATGGAACAATCCTGGCACCTTCCAGTACCGAAACAAACAGCAGCTGGAAGGTTCACATAGAGAGATCAACGGATCTTGGTGCCACATGGCAATTGATACCTGTTGATCCTACCACAGAATTTCATGAAATACAACCAAGTATTTTATCGTATGGTAATAACAGATTGCAGATCATCTGCAGAAGCAGGCATGACAGTCTGGTTGAAGCTTACTCAGAGGACAATGGATTAACCTGGGGAAAGATTTCAAAAACAACATTGCCGAATCCAAATTCAGGAACAGATGCCGTTACATTGAAGCAAGGTTTACAGCTACTTGTTTACAATCCAACTACAAGAGGCAAACAATGGTCTAACGGAAGAGGAAAACTTAATGTTGCTGTTTCGAAAGATGGAAAAATATGGTCTGATGTTATGGTACTTGAAAATGGCGAAAATGAAGAATATAGTTATCCGGCTGTAATTCAGACCAGCGATGGAAAAGTTCACATAACATATACGTATGACCGAAAAAATGTTAAACATGTGGTTATTGATCAAAAAAAATAAAAGAATGGATGCGCAAGTAAATATTTTTAATACTTCAATTATTATATCCGGCAAATGAAGAGCCTTCCCATTCTAGACCTGAGTATTATTGTGATTTATATGCTGGTGATGGTAATCATAGGCATTTATTTTTCATGGAAAAATAAAAGTTCGGAGCAGTTCACAAAAGCATCGGGGAAGATTCCCGGTTGGGCGATTGGCTTGTCGATATATGCAACATTCTTAAGCAGTAACACTTTTCTTGGCGTACCCGGTAAAGCATTCGGCAGCAACTGGAACGCATTTGTTTTTAGTATTTCGATGCCTATTGCCGCCTGGATTGCATCAAAGTATTTCGTGCCCTTTTATCGTAAAACAGGCGAAATATCTGCGTATACGCATCTTGAACATAGATTCGGACCCTGGGCACGGACATATACGGTTGTCTGTTTTCTGCTGACGCAGCTGGCAAGAATGGGTTCGATCTTCTTTGGAATCGCTTTAAGCCTTCAGGCGCTTCTTGGTTATCCCATGTCAACAATCATGATTGTAATGGGGGTAGTAATTATCGTTTATACGGTGCTTGGAGGTATGGAAGCCGTTATATGGACAGAAGTAATACAGGCCGTTGTGAAAACGATCGGTGCTTTGCTGATTCTGTTTCTTATTGTGAAAGATATGCCCGGCGGTGTATCAAAAATTATTGAGATCGGCACAAGTGATAATAAATTTAGTCTGGGAAGCATTTCGCCAAATTTTGTTGAATCTACTTTCTGGGTTGTATTGTTTTACGGCTTTTTTATAAATCTGAACAATTTTGGCATGGATCAGAACTACGTGCAAAGATATCATGCTGCTTCATCTTCAAAGGAAGCTTCCAAATCACTTTGGTTGTGTGTCGCCATGTATGTGCCGGCGTCTCTTTTATTTTTTATCATAGGCACCTGCCTTTACTCTTATTACCATGTTTATCCGGAACAAATCGAAGTTGTGATGCAACAGGTTGCCAGAGAAAGACTGGGCTCCGCGGCAACTACTGAACAGATCACTCAACTGGCATCTTCACTGAAGCCTGAGGATTATGGCGATAAAGTGATGCCATATTTTATGGTTACCAAACTACCCACCGGTGTATTGGGCCTGGTTGTTTCCGCCTTATTGTCCGCAGCCATGAGCACTATCAGCTCAGGCATGAACTCTTCTGCCACTGTGTTTACCGTTGATATCTATAAAAGATATTTCAGACCTCAGCTCTCAGAGAAGAAAACCATGAATACGCTTCTTACCGGAACAATAGTTTTTGGATTGTTGGGTCTGGGCACCGGTATCGCAATGATAGGGGTGAAAAGCTTGCTGGATATTTGGTGGGAACTATCCGGAATATTTGCCGGCGGAATGTTGGGATTATTTCTCCTGGGCATTATTAGCCGTCAGACCCGGAATCATGAAGCGCTTACAGCTACAATTATTGGAATCGTGGTGATTTTATGGATGACATTTTCCGGTCAGTTACCAGCGAAATACGAATTTCTAAGAAACCCTTTACATAAAAACATGATCATCGTTGTGGGCACACTCACCATCTTTTTGATCGGCCTGATATTAACTCATGCTAAAAGGAATGGAAAAAAGGACTCTGTGGTTACTGAGCCCGATCACGTTGCATCTACTCTCTCTTAACATAAATAAATATTTAAATAAATAAAACACATGCAAAAAGAGTTTGTGCCTGTAATGCTTACGCCTTTTAAAGAAAATGGTCTGATTGATTTCGATGGCCTTACAGAGTTAACCGAATACTATTTAGAATCAGGTGCTAGAGGACTGTTTGCAAACTGCCTTTCCAGCGAAATGTTTGATTTGACAGCATCGGAGAGATTGCAGGTTGTGCAACACGTAATGAATGCAACAAATGGCTCGGTTCCTGTGGTGGCAACCGGCACTTTTGACCGCGATTTGAAGAGCCAGGCAGAATTCATTAAGAAGATTGCGGATACCGGAGTGCAGGCCGTTATTGTGATTTCGTCGATAATCGCAGATGAAAATGAAAAGGATTCAATATTCAATCAACGCATATATGATTTACTGAAACTGACGGATAATATTTCACTGGGTTTCTATGAATGTCCGGTTCCCTATAAAAGACTCATTTCTCCTGAGCAGTTGAAATTGTTTATAGATACGGAAAGAGTCACATATCACAAAGACACCAGCCTCGATATAGAGCAGGTCAGGGCAAAGATCAACGCCGGAGCCGGACACCATTTTGGATTATATGACGCTTACATGGTTAATGCCGTTAAGTCATTAAGTGCCGGTGCAGCAGGGCTCTCCTGCATCCAGGGTAATTACTTTCCCGAACTGGTCGTTTGGCTTTGTGACAATTTCAATAATCCGGAACTGGCGGATGATGTACAGAAAGTACAGGATTTCTTTTCAAACAATATGGATGTCATGCACGATGTGTACCCTTTTTCTGCGAAATACTGCCTGCAAAAGCAGGGTCTGAGTATTTCAACAAAAGTGCGTACACCTGGCAAAAGTTTTTCGGCTAATACCAGGACTCTTGTGGATCAACTTGATAATAACTGTCAGATGCTGAAAAAAGAATTGAACATACAATAGCGGTGAATTAAATACACCAATCTCAATATCTTTTATGAATATGATTCAAAAAACATCTCCTGCTGAAATACAATTAACGAGTGGTGATCGGGGGTTTTGCATTAATCATACAAAGTGTTTTTCCCCAGATGATAAATGGATAGTATTTGACAGTAGAAATGATGATTCACAAATTATACAGACAGGTACAATTGGCCTGGTGAATGTTGATACCTGCGAGATAAAGCATATTTACCGTACGACAAATCAAACTGTATACGGTCCGGGTGTAGGCGCAGCATCTTTCTTTCCGGTCGGCGAGAGAGTATTGTTCCTGCATGGAATAAGGAATGCATCTGCGAAAAACCCTTATGGATTTACGAGACGTTCAGGCGTTGCAATAGACATTAATGATCCTTTCAAGCCTATCTTCATGGACGCGAGGAATATTAATCCACCTTTTACCGCCGGAGCACTCAGAGGAGGCACGCATGCTCATTCTGTAAGCGAAGACGGCAAATGGATATCTTTTACTTACAATGATTTCATCCTTGAACAACTTAGCAACGAAAATAACACGGTACGGGATCTGCGAACTGTTGGTGTTATGATGCCTGGTAGTGTAACAGTTAATATCGGCGATGTCTTTGAAAATTATTCAGGTGAAATGTTTTCTGCCGTTGTAGCTGAAGTAACGGAAAATCCTGCATGGGGTAGTTCTGAAATTGAAAAAGCATTTGACGAAACCTGGATCGGAGTAAATGGTTATATAAAAATGGATGGCAACAGGCAACTAAGGGCAATCGCTTTCCAGGGAAATGTAAGGGATGAAAAAGGCAATCTGAAAACGGAAGTTTTTATTGCAGATCTCCCTGATGATATTAGTAGAGTCAGGCCCGGAAAACCTTTGGAAGGAACGGGGATAACCCGTCCAAATGTTCCTGATGGTGTTTTGCAAAGACGGATCACATTTTCACAGTCAGGTGTGCAGGGTCCCCGCCACTGGCTAAGGTCTACGCGTGACGGGTCCATGATTGCATTTTTATCGGTCGATGATAAAGAATTGATTCAAATATTTGGCGTTTCGCCCGAGGGAGGGAATGTCTCTCAACTTACTGTTAATCCATTTTCGGTCCAAAGTTCGTTTAACATAAGCCCTGATGACAGGAATGTAGCTTTTGTAGCAGATAACCGCATCTATATTACAAATCTTCTTAACAGTGAAACGAGGATTTTAACTGGTCGTTTTTCAGACAGTGAGGTGCCCGTGGGAGCACCGGTTTGGTCAAATGATGGTCAGTTGCTGGCTTATAACCGGTATGTTGAAAATAAAGGAGGCCGGTTTCTTCACATCTTTTTGTTGAAAGTATGTATTTAGACCGACTGTATTTACTCATGTATTAATTTAAATTTTTGAGGTATTTTCTTTTATATTCCAAAGGTGTGAGCGTCGTAATTTTCTTAAAGTGGCGGTAAAAATTTGAAATATTGTTAAAGCCGCATTTAAAACAGATCACTTCTGTTGGAAGCCTGTCTTCAATCAAAAACCTGCAGGCATGGCTTATCCTGATTTCCACAAGAAAATCATTATAGGTTTTTTTAGTCATCAATTTAAAATACCTGCAAAATGATGTAATGCTTAAATTGCTGATGGCAGATATCTCCTCCAGGGTAATATTATTCTTATAATTTGCAAGTGTATATGAATAAATATTATTGAGGCGTAATGTTTCAGATTCATTGGATTTATAAAAGGCATGGGGCGAAGAAATATAACTGTACTGATTCGATTCTGCCAGTTCCTTTATGATTGAGAGCAGTAATATAATACGATCCAGGTTAGCTGCGGTAACTGCCGCATACATCAATTTAGCCAGTTTTTCTCTTGACTTTCCACTTATGATCATTCCCCGTTTTGCCTTTTCAAGCAATTTTGGAATCAGATATGCTTCTGGCAAGCTAAGGAAGTCGTTACCCAGGCAGGTGGGAAGAAAGTGCAGGACAATAGCTTCGACCTTCATTTCGCAATTGTCCATAAAATATTCGTCCCGGCATCTCCACGTATGGGGTAAGTTTTGACCGAGTAATAAAACTTCACCCTCGGAAAAACTGCTGATATTATCACCAATAAAACGCACGCCTTCACCTCTGATTACAAAATGCAGCTCCAGCTCGGGATGCATATGCCAGACTGTGGGAAAACACTGATAAATATCATGACGGATACTAAAGGAGCTTTGAAGGCCAACAGGAACCTTATGAAAGTGTGGTTTCATATAAGCAGTGTCTGAACGTTAGAAATAATGAACTGAAAAGTGATTTTAGCAATCACCATAAAACCAGATAATCGGATAAATTTTTTGATCGGAATCAGACAGGTAAGATATGATAATATTGTATAAGAAGACGCTAAGAATTCCTAAAAAAAGACCTCAGCCTTTTTGTGATCTTTAGTATGATTAAGAAAGCAAGCGTTAATTTTTAACTGCTCATGAAAACTTCAGAGTTATTCATAAGTTGCCGGAAAAAATTTATGCCAGGGTGGAATGTTTTCGGTATATGTTTTGGGGCTTGACCTCTAAAAAAATAAAATTGCCAGATATAGGCGTGTATATAGATGCTGATGGTAATTAAATACTATTGTTGAGTAGATGGGGTTATTGCATTTTTGCAAAACAAATATTCATGATTTTATTTCAGGGTTTAATTTTTTTATTATGAGTAATACTATTTTAGACGTTATTGTTGTCGGTGCCGGTCAGGCAGGATTAAGTGCGAGCTATAATTTAACGAAACTTGGCCTGAACCATTTGGTATTTGAACGTGGTAAAATAGCTGAATCATGGAGATCACAACGATGGGATTCATTTGTGGTAAATAGCCCTAAAAACCTGAATGTATTGCCTGGCGATTATCATATTGCTACCAGCCAGGAAAGGTTTACACCGAAAGATGAGTTTGTTTCGGCATTAAATGCATATGCATCAAGATATCGATTGCCTGTTAAAGAGCACACCAGCGTTGTTTCGATAGAAAAGCTATCGGGTGATGGGTATTTTACATGTACAGTCTCAGAAAATGGAAACATAAAAAATTATAAATGCAGACAGGTTATACTCTGCTCCGGTGCGCAAAATGAAAAGAAAGTCCCGCAGTTTGCTGCAAAACTTCCGCGTCATATCATGCAAATGCATTCAAGTGAATACAGGAATGCAGGTCAATTTCCAGATGGTTGTATACTCGTTGTCGGAGGTGGCCAGTCAGGTTGCCAGATTGCTGATGACCTGGCATTGGATGGACGAAAAGTATATCTGTCTACCAGCATGGTTCCCCGCGTTCCAAGAAGGTACAGAGGTAAGGACATTATGGATTGGCTGCATATTACAAAATTTTTTGAAGTTCGTACCAATGAAGTAACCGATCCGGAAATGTTGAATATGACACCACCACAGCTCACCGGCACCGGCGGCGGTAAAAATACCATTAGTTTGCAGGGTCTGGCACAGAAAGGTGTCATCATACTTGGAAGGACGAAGGATATTAATGACAAACATGTCTACTTTCAGCAGGATGCGGCAAAGAATGTGCAATTTGCAGATGGGTTTTCAAAAAAGGTTAAAGGCATAATTGACGATTTTATTGAGAAGAACTTACTGAACGTGCCGGCACCCGAAAATGATATTGCTGACATACCGGATACAAAACTCACCTGCATATCACAGGTTACGTCGCTTAATTTAGAAGAGAAGAGTATTAATGCCGTAATATGGACTACCGGTTACAATGCCGAATTTAATTATGTCAAATTGCCGGTTTTTGATAGCGAAGGAAATCCTGAGCATCAGGATGGCCTAACTGAAACCGAAGGTCTGTATTTCCTTGGGTTACCCTGGCAGCGAAAACGAAAATCTTCGCTCATTTTCGGAGTAGATGAAGATGCCGCTTTCATTTGTGAACAGGTTCATCAGTTTTCTGAAAGGCAAACTGCAAATAACATCAGCCAGAAAATTTAAGGACGGATGGACCTTATTTTTGGACTGTTGTAGTCTGTCCGGAGAAATTATGTCTTGCCAGAGGAGCTATTATATCATGCGTAAGGAGTATTATAATCTTCTCTTAATAGTTTACCCAGCGTAATAATTATTTCTACCGGATATGGTTATTTGTCTTTAATTATAATAAATGGTTTTATTAAGCAACTCTACAATGTTGGTGACACCATATCGAAGGAACATTTTTTGTCTGATATTCCTGGCGGTGTTCGGACTTATGTCAAGATTATATGCGATTTCCTTATTGGTCAACCCCTTCTTTATTAATTCTAAAATATCATTTTCGCGCCTTGATAATTTTAGTTGCTCTGCACTCGGCTTATAGATTGCCAGCCTATTAAGCGTTTCACCACGTTCGTATATGATAACATTTACACCGGTAAATGCAGCCTCTCTTTGAGTGTCCCTGAACAGAGAATAATTTAACAACGTTGATTGAGTAACATGCAAAGTAGCTTTCTCGTCATGCACGGTAATATAATGCCCTTCGGCGTGCCTGATGCGATAATTAAAAACAAAACGCAGATTGACACATTCTTCCGGACTTCTATCCCTCAGAAATTTTTCAATGAATAAAAAACATTGATGCAGGTCTTCTCTGTCTTCTTCATGGATATGAGTCAAAAGCAGGAGAGGATAATTTTCTGCAATCAGGTTTTCAGCCGAATATCCAAATACGGTGAGACAATTCGGACTTATGAAACGCATATTCGGATGCCTGAAAACACATGTCTGTAAAACCCATTGTGGAAACATATGTTGAACGGTCTGCATAATAGGGAATACATCTTCTATCACAAGATGCTGTTCCTCTTCTACCTGCGTATCAAGATAGGCAATTACCTTTTTCGCGGCACGTAACAGGGATAGCTGATTGCTCGTATACATTTTTTTGATTTAAGATGTCCAAGTTCCAACCTCTTTATGAATTTTATTTTCACCAAATGCGGTGATAAAGTGACTACTAACGGGGATCACTGGTAATAATTAACCATTGCCGGCCCGGATAGGGAGTTCTATTTTTGGTATATAATATTAAGTGAATGAATTACTTAACCAGTAGCTAAATGAATATCTGTCCCGTTAAGTTTTCTTGATCGACAATAGGTAATTAAATATATAAATTTGAAAATCACAGTTCAGTTTCTTTTCTTTTTCCTTTCTTTTTATTGTTTCGGCGCAGGTATGATGGATAGCTTTGTCGTTTATCATGGCTGGAGATTTGTCGGTGTATCGGAGTTTCCCATAGTTCACGAAGAGACAGGTAAGAGCATAAATGAGTAAAGCAGCCACAGTACAAACTTCTATCCCATTTTATCTTTCGCGTCTATATAAACCCAGGCCTCATCACCTGACTTAAGTGGAACACGTATACGTTTATAGTCACTCGTTTCATATTCGTCTGCCTGAATCAAATCCTGTTGCGTAATTCTGAAAACCATTCCTTTTATAGCGTCATTTTCATCGCCGGAATATAACAAGATAGGGTGATGTGTCAATCCACTGGTGGCGAGAACTTCAGGATCGGTGATTTCGATTTGTGAAAGTTTGTAGCCAACAATATAATCAGGCTTGCCCTGCAGTTCCCGGCCAAAAAGGCTCAACTGTACCGGCTTGTCCTGGAGCGTTCCGTAAGAAAATAAATTTACAGTCATTTTTTTATTGAATGTGCTTTGGATATTTTGTTGGAAAAAATTTACCAATAATACTTTTATTGTGGTGGCCGATAGTCTGTTCAAATGAGTCTTCTATTGAGCTCTTCGTGTGGGCTTGTTTATTCTTTCAATTGCTGCATGAGCTTTATACAATTGTTAAGAGACCTGAAATTATGGTAAGCCGCTTTCCAGATATGCGCTTTGTTTGATGTTTTTCTTTCGGGATTAATATCAAGACCTTCTTCATACCAATCTCCATATTGATGGTCTATCAGGTAAACCTGCGTGTATTGCCACAGTAAAGAAAATTTCTTTTGGTACTCCATTTTGTCTGCGGGATATAGCTTTGAAAAAATCAATAACGTATTGAGACCTTCTGCCTGTGTCCACCAGTTCTTGCTTTTTTTCAGAATGGTTATCGTATCACTGTCTTTAAAATAATATCCCTGGTCATAAAATCCGCCTCTCAGGTTATCCCACCCATTTGCTAAAGCATGATCAACCATTAATTTTCCCTTAAGCATTGTTTTACTGTTGATATCTTCAGGTTCTCCCAATATTTCTGAAGCCTCTTTCATGAGATAAGCCGTTTCAACATCGTGCCCGAAGGAAACATGGTCGATATAACGATTTTTCAAAATTTCATCCCTCGCTGAATCCTGAAATGCAACCGGGCGCCAGTCCGGAAAAAAGAATAATTGCAGATAGCCTTTTTTTTGAACCATAGTGTCGCGGATTAACAGTAACATTTCACGCAAACGTTTTTTTAACAACGGGTCGGGCCATACTGCGTACAATTCTGTGAATGCTTCCAGCAGATGAATGGAGCTGTTCTGATCCTTATAGCCGAGGTCAGAAGTGGAAGGGGTTGAAGACGGTCTTTTTATGGGTCTGCCGTTTCTTTCCAGATGCTGGAAATAACCCAGGTGAACAGGATCATGGCTGTTTTTTTCGAGCCACGCAAAAGCTTTTTTAGCGAGCTGCAGGGCAGATTTGTCATGTGATGCTTCATAGTAAGCCGCGAGAGAATAAATACCAAATGCGTTGCCATAAGCCTCCTTGTTAACTGATTTCATTTCGCCTTGCCTGGTTACAAGAGTATAAAATCCACCAAATTTTTCATCCCACATTTTATCCTTCAAAAATGAGTATCCGTGCCGAGCCATTTTCAGGTAACTGCTGTCCTTGTATAATATTGCTGCTTTGGATGTTGTCCATAAATGCCTTGCCTGCGTAACGATCATTTTATCCTGTGATCCAAAAGGTTTGAAATCATATGAAAAACTGCTTAGATATCCTCCGAAGGCGGTATCAATATTGGCCGGATAATAAACATCTACGAGCTCTTTTTTAAGTGAATATACCATCTGGGAAAGTATAGAACCGGACGCCGTTGATTGCTGGGCATTCAGACCAGAACTGTATAAGACTAGTGTCAGCAGAAATGACGCTAGGGGATATTTCGGTTGTAAAGATCTGAGACGCGATCCGGGACCCGGTTTTATGATACAATAAAAATTGGCCATTTTTAAATCTGCTTTTCCTGAAATTACCGCTATTATCTTGATTTATAAACTATTCCGGGCATCACATTTTGAAACTTATGCCCAAATTGGTTGTTAAATTTCCGGGAGTTTATTAGCGTTATCTAAGTTTATTTTGTGTGATGTTAATAATCGGGAACAAGTTCCCGGAAATCAATTTTTATAAACAGGATTAAATTAATTTGTGATGATGTCAGGTACCAGGATCAATGAAGATGTATTTTATGAGGCGATTATAAATAAAGACAGTTCTTTTGAGGGCGTCTTTTTTACTGCGGTCAAAACAACCGGAATATTTTGCCGGCCGACTTGTAACGCCAGAAAACCTAAACGCGAAAATGTCGAATTTTTTTCAACTTCACGTGAGGCCATAACAAAAGGATACCGGCCCTGCAAGGTTTGCCGTCCACTGGAGAACCTTGATGAAACGCCAAAATTCATCAGGGATATTTTACAGGTGATCACTGAAGAACCATCCAGGAAATTTAAAGATTACGATCTCGTACAAATTGGTGTTGAACCCAGCAAAGTTCGCCGTTGGTTCCTCAAAAACCATGGGATAACATTTCATGCTTACCAGCGGATGTACAGGATAAACTCTGCATTTAAAAGGATTCAGGAAGGCGAAAAAATAAGTTCGGCCGCTTTTGACACGGGGTATGAATCGCTTAGTGGATTTAATGATTCTTTTAAATCAATCTTTGGTGTTTCTCCAAGGCAATCGCGTAGTACATCCATAATAGATCTCAAACGGATCGAGACGCCCCTGGGAACTATGATCGCATGTGCTGTAAAGGAAGGTATTTGTTTGCTTGAATTTTCCGACAGGCGGATGTTGGAAACGGAATTTAAGACTCTTGCAAAGATACTCAATGCAACAATTATTCAGGGCAGTAATAAACATTTCGAAACGCTGGAATCTCAGCTGACTGAATATTTCGCCGGTAAAAGAAAAGACTTTACTGTTCCGCTTTTTACTCCGGGAACACTGTTTCAGAATACGGCATGGAAAGCCTTACAGAATATTAAATATGGAACTACATCCACTTACCTTAAACAGGCGATAGCAGTTAATCAACCACTTGCCGTCAGGGCAATAGCAAACGCAAATGGGATGAACAGGATCTCTATCCTGGTTCCATGTCACCGTGTGATTGGTTCTGATGGTGCGCTTACAGGCTATGGTGGCGGGATCTGGCGAAAGCAATGGCTCCTGGATCATGAAAAGAAATCGGGATTGTAAATGCAAGTGAGGTTATATAAAGAAATTAAAGCAAGACAAGAAATCCGTCTGTTATAACATTATTCCTGTCCTGCTTCCTTAATTAGCAAGATGATTATCGCAAAATACTTTACAAAAACCTTTGATATGGTTTCTTACGGATCTGAATTGATCCATTATTTCAGTTTCTGTGCCAATGGCTCTGCCAGGGTCAGAAAAGTTATGATGAAATTGTTTCGCTGATGAAGGAAAAACCGGACATCGTTCTTTCGCACTATCACATACTGTTATAACAAGATCAAAATCAATGTTCGGGTATTCTGATATATTATTCGATGTATGAGATGATATATCAATACCGTCTTCTTTCATAGTTGCGATCGCACGTGGATTTACGCCGTGTGTCTCTATACCTGCACTAAAAATTTCTGCCCGGTTCCCGGCAAAGTATCTGAGATATCCTTCGGCAATCTGACTCCTGCAACTGTTGCCGGTGCACAGCACAAGCACTTTTTTCATATTTCTTTATCTTAATCCGGAAATCTATTCGGGAAAGTTATATTTTTTCGGGAATGATTTCAATTACAACATCCTGGGGCACAGCATGCCTCTGCAGTTACAGGCTTACTGGCATATACAGTTATACTATAGATGCCGGTTGAACTGCTCCTGAATTCATGTAGCTCTTTTTCTGACAGATAATTTAAAAGAATATCGTCTGGTATAGTAATTATCTTTTCCTTTTGAATAACAATTTCCTTAAAACCGTTTTGTGCGATAAGGTCGAGATAGTTATCTTTTTGGATGGCACCAGAAATGCATCCCGCGTACATTTCAGCAGCTTGCCTGAGATTGTGGGGTAAATCACCCTGTAAAACTATATCGGAGATACTGAAATGACCGCCTGGTTTCAATACCCGGAAAATTTCCTTAATAACATTATTTTTATTTGGCACAAGGTTAAGTACACAATTACTGATGATCACGTCCGCAACGGAAGAAGTAACCGGTATATTCTCAATGTCACCCTGACGGAATTCCACATTATGATATCCGAGCTTCTCTGCATTGGCTCTGGCTTTTTCTATCATGGCAGGGGTGAAGTCGATCCCAATAACTTTTCCAGTTTCACCGGTTTCTGCCCTGGCAATAAACGCATCATTACCTGCACCACTTCCGAGATCAATTACCGTGTCTCCCTTACTGATCCGGGCAAATTGTGTCGGGAGTCCGCAGCCAAGGCCAAGGTCCGCATCAGCTGTATAACCGTTTAGTTCAGTATAATCTTCACTCATTATATTATACACTTCAGTCGAACATCCACCGGAACCGCAGCAGGAGACTTTGTTATCGCTTTTTTCCTGCAGGGCGATTTCGCTGTATTTCTGTTTTACTATTTCCTTTAACTGATCGTAGGATTGGAGGTCAAATAATGCCTCCTCATTTGTTTGTTGTTCACTTTTTAGCATGATATCAATTTTAATGCTCTATTTATTGCAATATTGCGATTGATTGTTTCAAAAAAAACTAACAGCAATTTCCGGACATGTTCACTTCTTTAAAAAAGCTATTAAATAATTCTTTGTATTGTTTCCAGACTTTTGGATCTATGCAATAACACACACTTACACCTTCAATTGATCCCTGGATGATGCCTGCATTTTTCAATTCTTTCAGGTGCTGAGAAGTTGTTGCCTGTGCCAGGCCGAGTTCTTCCACTAAATCGCCACAGATACACGCATTTTTCTTCACCAGGTATTGTAGGATTGCAATCCGTGCAGGGTGAGCCAGGGCCCTGGCCATATTAGCTATTTCGTTTTGCTGTTTGGTAAACAAAGTGGTTTTTGTTGCACCCATATCGCAATATTACGATTAATATTTTAATGAGGGATTTTTTTTTTTAATGCCCTCCCGCGAAGGAGGGCGGCGAGCGTAGCGAGCGGGCTTTGGCCTCCGTAGCTTTAGCGAAGGAGGGTGGTTGTTCTTTGGTCTCACATCAGTTTATAGGATGCGGTTACCAAAGAACAACCACCCCTGCCGTCTTCGACGTCTTCCCCTCCTTCGCAGGAGGGGACCTACGTATACAAATTTCAGCGTTTCGTCGCATACAGCTGCCTTTCACACCCATTAGTTTCCTATTTTACATCAATGAGCGAACAATGGTACAACCGAAAATGGGTCATAGCCAGTTATCATATTGTTTTCTGGGCATTATTTTTTGCCGCACCTTTTATTTTCAGACCTGATATGAAATCAGGCAAGTTGATTTTTAAAGCAGCCGATTACACCGGATTTTACTATTTACATTTCCTGAATAGTTTTATCAGGCTTTTATTATTTTATGTTAATGCTTATATTCTCATTCCCAAACTCATTTACCGTAAAAAGAATATCGAATACATACTCGCCCTGGTCGCAGCACTCGCCATATTGCTGATTTGGGACAGATTTTTCTTCCATCTGTTCATAAATAAAACAGACCACCGGATATGGAACTTTTTTGTCTTTAACCTGCTGCCCATCTCATTTATCTTAATATCCAGTTCTGCCTACAGGATGATAACCGACAGGGTAGCGGAACGTGCGCGTATTAAAGAAAAAGAAACGGAAAATCTTAAAACTGAGCTTTCCTTTTTGCGGTCACAGGTTAGCCCGCATTTTATGTTCAATGTGCTCAATAATATGGTAGCACTTGCAAGAAAAAAATCGGATGATCTGGAACCTTCCCTGATCAAACTTTCATCACTGCTGCGCTATATGCTTTATGAAACAGATGAAGACAAGGTGCTGCTCGAAAAAGAAATAGAATATCTTCAAAGTTACATCGACCTGCAAAGACAGCGTTTTGGAAAGAAAATAAAGATCGTTGCAAACTTTCCGGAAATAGAAAACAGTTATTCCATCGAACCTATGCTTTTAATCCCGTTTGTTGAGAATGCCTTCAAACATGGAACAGGTATGATAACTGATGCTCAGATAGACATCAATCTTTTGATAGAAGATGGCAAACTACAATTCAGTGTCAGGAATAGATCGGGTTTTTTGATTGATGAACCAAAAGATAAAACTTCGGGCATAGGTTTGAATAACGTGAAAAGGCGCTTAAATTTATTATATGGTAAAAGCCACTTACTGGAAATCAATAATCAGGATGGTTGGTTTACCGTATTTCTTCAACTCAACCTGCACTAATGCTACGATGTATTGCCATTGATGATGAAGAGCTCGCACTTGAATTATTGGAAGATAATATCAGGAAAGTTCCTTACCTGGAACTTATAGCTACCTGCAGCAATCCATTAGAAGCGATTAAAGTGTTACAGGAGGAGCAAATAGATCTGGTATTCCTGGATATACAGATGCCTGGTATAACCGGCATTCAGTTTATTCGAAGTACCCCTGCACAATGTATGTTCATCCTGGTGACAGCATATGAAAAATATGCACTGGAAGGTTTTAACCTCAATGTGATAGACTATCTCGTAAAACCAGTTGAATTCGATCGATTTTTAAAGGCTTGCAATAAGGCTTCAGAACTTCACCAGCTTCGGCAGAAAACCAAAGCCGGTGCAGAGCCACTGGCCAGTGATTTCTTTTTCGTTAATGTTGAGTATAGCCTGGTTAAAATTTTCAAGTCGGATATTCTTTACATAGAGGGCCTCAAGGATTATGTCAAGATCCACCTTAAGCCGCCATTAAAACCTGTTGTCACCCGCATGAGTATGAAAGCAATGGAAGAGGAATTGCCGGCAACGCAATTTATCAGAATTCATAAATCATATATTATCTCTGTAGCTGCTGTTAATTCTGTTCGCAAAACCAGTGTTTTTATCCAGCAGACTGAGCTCCCGATCAGTGACAACTATCGGGATCCTTTTTTTGCACTGATCGGTAGACCTTCCTGATCAGCATTTCGTCGCTTCATTTTAGGCACTGGTCTCATTTATACCCCTTCCCCGTAATCGAAGTATATTTTTACAATTCACAGACAAACACGTGAATTGTATGAAAAAAATACTGCTTCTTTTTCCCGCCTTTTTCCTGGTATTGCTTCTTTCCGCGCAAGTCCCTATGGGAAGACCTGCAGGCGCAAATGGACAGGCACCTCCTTCCATCGGACGGATATATGGTAAACTGGTCGATAGTACTGGCAAACCAATCAGAGATGCGTCTGTGGTGTTGTTACAAAACAAACCCGACACGGTTTCAAAAAAGATGAAGGAGATACTATTGAGAGGTATTTCGACTCAGGCAAATGGCGAGTTTAACATGGAAGATCTCCCAATTCTGGGTGAACTGAAGTTAACTATCTCGGCCATCGGATATAAACCTTATGAACAGAAGATATCTTTAATAAACAAACCAGGCGGTGCGCAAATCAGACCAGCTTCTGCTGCAACAATGCAGGCCCCGGGCGGTATGGGTGCAATGAATGGTGGCTTTGAGAAAGATTTGGGTAAAGTTGTTTTAAAGGCAGATGCTGAACAGCTTTCGAGTGTTACTGTGACGGCCTCCGGAACTAAGATGCGTTTGGATATCGATAAAAAAGTATTCAACGTGGAGCAAAATCTCGTCAGCGCCGGGGGAACAGCTCTGGATGTCATGAAAAACGTACCATCAGTTAATGTTGATATAGATGGTAACGTTACACTTCGTAATGCAGCTCCTCAGATATATGTGGATGGACGGCCCACTACTCTTACGCTGGATCAGATCCCTGCCGACGCAGTTGAAAGCGTGGAAGTAATTACAAATCCATCAGCCAAGTACGATGCATCGGGTGGTAATGCTGGCATTCTCAATATAGTGCTTAAGAAAAATAAGAAAAGCGGTTACAATGGCACGGTCAATGTGGGGGTTGATAAACGGGGTGGACTCAATGGTGGTGCAAATCTGAGTGTTCGTCAAAATAAATTTAATGTTTCCGTAAGTGGTTTTGGCAACCAGATGAAAAACCAGACCACTGGTTCAACCAACATCAGAAGCCTGTTATCCAGCCCTAACCTTCTCGTAAATCAGGAAACAAATAATAAAATGAATGGTGGGTTTTTGTTTGGCAGGGTAGGTGTGGATTATTTCGCAACCAATCGTGCCACCATCTCCATCGGCGCTGTAAAAGTTCACGGAGAATTCAGTCCAGATGTTTTTTTACGTACAGACAGTCTTTATGAAGGAAGTTCATATGTAAGCTACAGCGAACGCCAGACGAATACCGAGCGAACCTTCAATGCAACCGGGCTACAGGGTGGATTTAAATATTTATTTCCAACAAAAGGTGAAGAACTTACAGCCGATGTAAATTTCTTTTCAGGAAAAAATAATAACAGTGCAAATTATAACACCGATATATTTTCTGAATACAAAGGTACGCAAACAGGAAATATTCAGCAACAGATACTTGGAAGTGGAACAAATCAGTTCCTCACCCTTCAGACGGATTATGTAAAACCATTCAACGGTTCAGCAAAGCTTGAAACAGGTGTTCGGGCCCAGTTGCGGAACCTTACGAATAACCAGGGAAATTATTTTTACGATGTCTCCTCCGGTGAGTTCATACCGATTGCATCAGCTACCAGTAACTACAAAAACAAGGATAATGTTTATGCTGCCTATGCCTCATTTTCAAACACCATAAAAAAATTCGGTTACCAGATTGGTTTGAGGGCAGAAAGCTCGGACTATAAAGGTGAACTCATTGATTCCAAACAACAGTTCGTTAACAAGTATCCTATTAGTCTTTTCCCATCTTTGTTCTTAAGCCAGAAATTGCAAAACCAACAGGAATTACAGCTCAGTTATACAAGAAGGGTTAACCGGCCATTTTTTATGCAGGTAATACCTTTTATTGACTCAACCGATCAGTTGAACTGGACTCGTGGTAATGCCGGACTCAAGCCGGAATTTACCAACTCGCTCGAAGCGTCTTATTCAAAAACGCTGAAAGGAAACAATACAATATTGTTTTCCGTCTATTACAAACATTCAACAGATCTGATTACACAGTTTCTTGATACGATAGCGCTTGCAGACGGTTCCAAACGCCCCATAAATACTTACGTTAATGCAAATTCAAGCCGTTCAATGGGTGCGGAAATCACTTCGACAAATAACCTGACCAAATGGTGGGACATGAATACAAATTTCAATCTGTATAATTCAAGGATTAATACCGACAACATAACGGGGGTTTCCCAGGATGCAATGTGGAGCTGGTTTGCAAAAATGAACAACAATTTTAAGCTGCCTTCAAACTTCAAAATACAATTGTCAGGTACCTATCAATCCAAAACGAATTTACCAGTCAGGCAGGGTGGTGGCGGACCCGGTGGTGGCGGACCTATGGGCGGTTCGGCACAAAGTGCAGCTCAGGGATATATCAAATCTAATTACGGTATTGATGCTGCTATTGCAAAAAGTTTCCTGAAGAACAACGCGGCAACTGTTACGTTCAGTGTTAACGATATTTTCGGAACCAGAAGGAATGACCAGTATTCGGAGAGTGTATTTTATATTCAGAACAGCCATCGTTTGAACGATGTACCCATGATGAGAATAAATTTTGCTTTCAAATTTGGCGAGATGGATATGTCTTTGTTTAAAAGAAAAAACACCAAGGGTGAAGCAGAAGGTTCACAGGGTGCAATGCAGGGAATACAATAAATTATTCATTTCTCCATATCATCGCTTGTTTTCCGTCCTGAGAGATTTGTCTGAAAGTCCTAATTTCACTCAAATATCTCAGGATGGAAAATTATAGCCTGGTTCTGTTCATATTGGCACTGATGATCATATTGTCTGCCCTTGCAGACAAAATCAGGTTGCCTTATCCGGTTTTATTGATTACAGCAGGCATCGGTATTGGCTTCATTCCCGACTTACCACAGGTGATGATGGATCCTGAAGTCATCTTCCTGATATTTCTTCCGCCCCTTTTATATGATGCGGCTTTTAACATTGAGTTCAAAGAATTCAAAACACATTTCAATACGATTGGCACTCTTGCCGTGTCGCTTGTTTTTTTAACAGCAACGGGTATTGCAATTGCAGCATATTATATTATACCCGGCATGACCTGGCCGACTGCATTTGTGTTAGGATCAATTTTATCTGCTACTGATGCGGTTTCTGCGATCAGCATCACAAAGGGCCTTGGCCTGCCGCATAAAACCACTGTAATACTGGAAGGAGAAAGCCTTGTCAATGATGCATCAGCGCTTGTCGCATACCGGTTTGCGGTTGCAGCCGTTACTGGAACTGCCTTTGTTTTGTGGAAGGCCTCACTTGAATTTTTATTTATGATAGCCGGCGGCTTCATCACCGGCGCCATACTCGGCAGGATACTGGCGTTTATACTTAAACGTGTTCAGGACAATAGCGTTGTTAGTATTAGTTTTATGTTGCTGATGCCTTTCATCGCTTATCTGACCGCAGAAGAATTTAAAGTTTCCGGAGTTATCGCCGTTGTCATCCTCGGATTAAGTATTTCTTTTTTCAGTAACAGGGTGTTTACAGAGCAACTGAAACAAAAATCAAAGTCCTTTTGGGATATCATTATCTTTCTACTGAACGGACTTATTTTTATTCTTATCGGCCTGCAATTTCCTTATATCGCCCGTACCATACAACACGGCCAGGTGCCGCTATACATATTTTATGCATTCATTATAACGATAGTTGCTCTGCTGCTTCGTATGGCCAGAGTTTTTCTTCACCAGGTTCAACTCAACCGGCTGTTTCAGTCAAAAAAAAGAAAGGTCACTGAGCAGGCATTGTTGGATTTTAAGACTAGTTTTATTATAAGCTGGTCTGGTATGAGAGGTATTGTTTCGCTTGCAACCGCTATTGCGTTACCGGTTGAGTTGAAAGACGGAACACCGTTTCCCCAACGTAATGAGATTGTTTTTATATCTATTGTTGTTGTTCTGCTTACAATCATTGGACAAGGGACCAGTTTGCCATGGTTCGTGAGAAAGCTTGACAAAAAAAGTCTGGCTCGAATGAAAGACACGGTTCTTAAAGGCCCGGGATCAAAGTTTAATTTGCGCCAATAGGTTTATTATTTGCAGAGAGGG
>Ga0193752_1000813_pt1 | contig 28160 bp, 23 predicted proteins | sample H1c1metaG_FD_144924 | JGI IMG/M metagenome (GOLD analysis project Ga0193752, IMG submission 144924) | Soil microbial communities from a riparian zone of the East river system, Colorado, United States - H1c1 | ecosystem: Environmental > Terrestrial > Soil > Riparian zone | place: USA: East River...
GAAGCTCGCCCGTACGCTGATGGTCGAGGGCGAGGGTTTCGCCGACATCCAGGCAGTGAGCGACGCGGTGCGCGGCCTGCAGCGCGAGGCGGTGGCATGAAGATCGATGGCAAGTCCTATCGCACGATCTGGCTCGCAGCGGATGGCGTCACGGTCGAGGTTATCGACCAGACCCTGCTGCCGCACCGCTTTGTCATCCGCCAGCTCAGGAATATGACGGACGTCGAGCAGGCGATCCGCACCATGATCGTGCGCGGCGCGCCGCTGATCGGCGCGGCGGCGGCCTACGGCATGGCGCTTGCCATGGCTGAGGATCCGTCCGACGCAGCACTTGCCGACACGTACAGGACGCTGCTTGCGGCGCGGCCGACCGCCGTCAATCTGCGCTGGGCGCTCGACGATCTGCGCGCTCTGCTCAGCGCGCTGCCGGCGGCGCGGCGGCGCGAGGCGGCCTATGCGCGGGCGGCGGCGATCTGCGACGAGGATGTCGAGATCTGCCGGCGTATCGGCGAGCACGGCCTGGGCGAGATTCGCCGCATCGCCGCCGGCAAAGCGACGGGCTCCACGATCAACGCATTGACGCATTGCAATGCCGGCTGGCTCGCCACGGTCGACTGGGGCACGGCGCTGGCGCCGATCTACCAGGCGCACGATGCCGGCCTGCCGATCCATGTCTGGGTCGACGAGACGCGCCCACGCAACCAGGGCGCCAGCCTGACAGCCTGGGAACTGGGCCGGCACGGCGTACCGCACACCGTGATCGTCGACAATGCCGGTGGCCATCTGATGCAGCATGGCATGGTGGATTTCTGCATCGTCGGCACCGACCGCACGACACGGCGCGGCGATGTCTGCAACAAGATCGGCACCTACCTGAAGGCGCTGGCGGCGCACGACAACGGCGTGCCGTTCTATGTCGGTTTGCCGTATCCCACCATCGACTGGACGATCGAGGACGGTGTGCGCGACATCCCGATCGAGAAGCGCGCCGCGACGGAGGTCTCGCGTATCGCCGGCCGGGCACAGGCCGGGGAGATCGTCGCTGTCGATCTGTTGCCGGAGGGCAGCGCCGTCGCCAATTACGCCTTCGACGTCACGCCCGCGCGGCTGGTGACGGGGCTGATCACCGAACGCGGTGTTTGCGCGGCGAGCGAGGCGGGGCTGCTCTCGCTTTACCCCGAGCAGGCGCGGGCGGCGTGACATGGATCTGCGTAGCCAATTGATCGATACCTGCCTTCGCATGAATGCGTTTGGCATGCCAGGGCGCGGCGCGACGACCTGCGCTTCCTGATCACGCCAAGCGGCATCCCCTACGACGAGCTCAAGCCCGCCGATATCGTGACGATGACGATGGATGGCGCGTGGTATGGCGAGAAGCGGCCGTCGAGCGAGTGGCGTTTCCATCGCGATATCCTGGCCGCCCGTTCCGACGTGTCGGCGGTGGTGCATACGCACGGCATGCTCGCCACGTCGCTCGCCTGCCTGCACAAGGGCATTCCGGCCTTCCATTACATGGTGGCCGCGGCCGGCGGCGATTCGATCCGCTGCGCGCCCTACGCCACCTTTGGCACGCAGACGCTGTCCGATCATGCTTTGGCGGCGCTGAAGGACCGGCGGGCCTGCTTGCTGGCCAACCATGGCTTGATCGCCACTGGCGCATCGCTGGCTGCGGCGCTGGCGCTTGCCGTCGAAGTCGAGGCGCTGGCCGGCATGTATCTCAAGGTGCTTTCAGTCGGCGAGCCCGAGCTGCTGAGTAGCGCCGAGATGGCGCGCGTGATCGACTTGTTCCGGACCTACGGCACGCCGGACTTCCCTGACCGGGAGTTGCGCCATGCCGGGCTTCAGGAGAGTGTTTCCGCGTGACGGAAGATCGCAAACCGGACGGATCCCTGCCGACGACGGGTGGCTCCGACGCGGTGAATGCCTTCGTGCGCGAAGTCGGCCGCATGCCAACGCCGCGCGGCGAGAAGGGCCGCGGTCGGTTGTTGTTTGCCATGGATGCCACGGCGAGCCGTGAGCCGACCTGGGACCAGGCGTGCGCGTTGCAAGGCGAGATGTTCGTGGCTGCGGAGGGGGTTGGTGGCCTCGACGTGCGGCTGGCTTTCTATCGCGGATTCGAGGAATTCAAGGTGAGTCGCTGGACATCCAACGGGCATGAGCTGGCGCGGCTGATGGGTTCGGTGCGTTGCCTGGCCGGTCGCACCCAGATCGGCCGCGTACTGCGCTATGCTTCCGAGCAGCGCCGTGAAAGCCGCATCAACGCCGTCGTGTTCGTGGGCGATTGCTGCGAGGAGGATGTCGATCGGGTCGGCCATGAAGCGGGCCAGCTCGGTCTACTTGGCCTGCCGGTCTTCGTGTTCCAGGACGGCAACGACCGGACGGCGTCGAACATCTTCCCCCAGATCGCCAAGCTGACGCGGGGCGCGTACTGCAAGTTCGACCGCTCGAGCCCCGATCAACTCAAGCGGCTGCTGGGCTCGGTCGCGGCCTACGCTGCCGGTGGCCGCGATGCGCTGCTTAAATATGGCAGGGACCAAGGCGGCGTTGCGGCACTGCTCAGCAACCAGATGAAGTGACGGCGATCTAGCCCCCGAGCAGGCGGGCGGCCAAGCCGCCGGGTATCGTCGTGCCGAACCATACTGCGGCCTTTGTGCCCACGGGGAAGGCGATGCGCGCCTTGTTGCGGGCCACGCCTCTACGGATGATCCCCGATGCGCGTTCGGCCGACATCAGGAACGGCATCGGGAAGGGTGCCGCGGCGGTGATGCGGCTCACGACAAAGCCCGGGCAGATGACGCTGACGCCGACATTGTCAGGCTTCAGGACGAAGCGAATGCTCTCGCCCCACACGCGGACCGCAGCCTTGCTCGCATTATAGGACGCCGACTAGGGCAGGCCGATGAAGCTCGCCAGCGAGGACACCAGACCGATCTGGCCCTGTTTGCGCGATACCAGGCGGTCGAGCAGCGGTTCGATCGTGTTCAGCACGCCGTCGAAATTGACGGCCATGGTCTTGCGGATCAGGGAGAAATCGCCGAGCGAGGAGCGCTGCTGGTCGATCGAGACGCCCGCATTGGCGAGGATCAGGTCGACCGGATGGGCATCGTCGAAAGCCGTCAGCCAGGCCGCGAACGATGCGCGATCAGTGACGTCGATCGGGCTCGCGAGGACCATCGCGCCGCGAGCACGGCATTCCTCCGCCACCACGCTCAGCCGCGCCTGATCGCGGCCGGTCAAAGCGAGCGCCACTCCCGGTGTCGCATAGTCGCGGGCCAGCGCCTCGCCAATGCCGCTCGACGCGCCGGTGATCACGATGCTGCGGAAGCTTTTCATGGGATAACCCTCAGGCACCTGCGTTGTGTCGCAGGAAGGCGAATACTAGAGTGCACGCCTTCGACGTGGAATGGTGATGGTTTGATCGCAAGTATGACGGGATACGCTCGCGCGCAGGGTTCGGATGAGCGCCGGCGCTGGGTATGGGAGGCGCGCAGCGTCAATGGCCGCAACCTCGAGATCAGGTGCCGCGTGCCGCAAGGCTTCGACCGGCTGGAGAATCCGTCGCGCGGCGCGGTCGGCGGCAAACTCAAGCGGGGCAATGTTTCGCTCACCTTGACCATCACCAGCGAGCGCCAGACCAAACCGCTGCGCATCAACCGCGGTTTGCTGGCCGAGCTTGGCGCCTTGGTCGAGACGGTACGCAAGGAGACAGGTGCCACGGCGCCCGCGGCCGACGGGTTGCTGCGCGTGCGCGGCGTGATCGAAGAGGAAGACGAGAACGCGGAGGGCGAAGAGGCAATTGCTGCGCTGGACAAGGCGCTGACCCTCACGCTCGATGAGACGCTGAAGGGCCTGGTCGTCGCCCGTGCCGCCGAAGGCCAGGCACTGGCGCGGGTGATCGACGGCCATGTCGCCGAGATCGAGGGGCTATGCATTCGCGCCACCGAGCGCGCGCAGATCCAGATCGGCACGGTGAAGACCCGCTTCGACACGCAGCTCGCCGAGCTGCTGGGGCGTGCCCCGCCGGTCTCGGAAGAGCGGCTCGCCCAGGAGATTGCGCTGCTGGTCGGCAAGGCCGACGTACGTGAAGAGCTCGACCGGCTGAATGCCCACATCGCCCAAGCGAGGACTCTGCTTACCGAGGCGAAGGCCGACAATCCGGTCGGCCGCAAATTCGATTTCCTTTGCCAGGAATTCAACCGTGAAGCCAATACGCTGTGCTCGAAGTCGGCCGACATCGAGCTCACGCGGATCGGCATCGATCTCAAGGGCGCCATCGAACGGCTGAGGGAGCAGGTGCAGAATGTCGAGTGACGTCGAAAGCGCCGCGATCCAACGCCGCGGCTTGATGCTGGTTCTGTCGTCGCCCTCGGGGGCCGGCAAAACCACCCTGTCGCGCCTGCTGCTGGAGAACGATTCCCATATCCAGCTCAGCGTTTCATGCACGACACGCGAGAAGCGCCGAGGTGAGAAAGACGGTGTCGACTACAAGTTCATCGACAAGTCGAGCTTCCGCGCCATGATCGACCGCGGCGAATTCCTCGAGCATGCGCAAGTCTTCGACAATTATTACGGAACGCCGCGGCCGCCTGTCGAGGACGCCCTCAGTGCCGGCCGCGACATGCTGTTTGATATCGACTGGCAGGGCACGCAGCAGCTCGTCGAGAAGGCCCGCCAGGACCTGGTCAGCGTCTTCATCCTGCCGCCTTCCACGCGTGAGCTGGAACGGCGGTTGATCACCCGCGCCCAGGACTCGCCTGACATCGTCGCCCGTCGCATGAGCAAGGCGGCCGACGAGATGAGTCATTGGGCCGAGTACGACTATGTCGTCATTAACCGCAATATCGGCGAGAGCCTGACTCAGGTGAAATCCATCCTGACCGCCGAACGGCTCAAGCGGGCGCGGCTGTACGGCCTGTCAGACTTCGTGAAGGCCCTGCGCGAGGGGCGCTGAGCCCGCGGCCAGCGAACCGGCCAGCCGGACGAAATCGTCGACCGCGAGCTCTTCGGCCCGTGCCGTCGCGCTGAGGCCGAGTTTCGCCAGCGCCGCCGTCGGATCGGCGAACAGCCCGGCGAGCGAGCCGCGCAGCATCTTGCGCCGCTGGCCGAAGGCTGCGGCGGTGACGCGTTCGAGCGGCCGCAGATCGGCCAGGCGCGCCGCAGCCGGCCGCGGCGTCAGGCGAACCACAGTGGACGTCACCTTGGGCGGAGGCACGAAGGCCGACCGGGCGACATCGAATTGCCGCCTTACTACGCAGGTGTGCTGGGCCAGTACCGACAAACGACCGTAATCCTTGGTTCGAGGCAGGGCGCACAGCCTGTCTGCCACTTCCTTCTGGAACATCAGCACCATGTCGGCGACGTCGTCTGCCGCATGTAGCCAGCGCACCAGCAAGGCGGTCGAGATGTTGTAGGGTAGGTTGGCGACGATGCGCCGCGGCGCATCGCCCTGGGAGGCGATGTCGACCCCCAGTGCGTCGCGCTCGACGATATGAAGTCTTCCCGCGGCGGCGCTTTCGAGTTCGCGCAAGGCGCCCACGGCCCGCGGATCGATCTCGAACGCCACGACACGCGTGGCTCCTTCGAGCAACAGCGCGCGGGTGAGTCCGCCGGGCCCTGGACCTACTTCGATCACCGTGCCGTCGGCCAGGGAACCGGCGACGCGGGCGATGCGGCGCGTCAGATTAAGGTCGAGCAGAAAATGCTGGCCGAGCTTGCGGCGCGCATCGAGGCCATGGGCGGCGATGGTTTCGCGCAGCGGCGCCAGCCCGGCGAGCAAATCCGCTATGGCCGCCTCCTCAGATGCCACGCCGGCGCGCCATGTCGTCGGCCATGTCGATCGCGGCGATCAGGCTGGTCGGGTCAGCGTGACCGGTGCCGGCGATATCGAGCGCCGTGCCATGGTCGGGTGAGGTGCGCACGAAGGGCAGGCCCAAGGTAACGTTGACGCCGCCCGAGAAGTCGATGGTCTTGATCGGGATCAGCGCCTGGTCATGATACATGCACAAGGCCGCGTCATAGCCAGCGCGCGCGGCCGGATGGAACAGCGTGTCGGCGGGAGCCGGCCCGCGCACCTCGATGCCGTCGCGGCGCAGGGTTTCGATCGCCGGGGCGATGATGCGGATCTCCTCGTCGCCCATCGTCCCTTGCTCGCCGGCATGGGGATTGAGGGCCGCCACCACCAGGCGTGGCCGGACGATGCCGAACAGCGTCGTGAGGCCAGCCGCCGCGATCCGACCAGCGCGCACGATGGCATCGCTGTCGAGCGCTTTGACGGCATGGGCCAGCGATAGATGGATTGTCACCGGGACCACGCGCAGTTCGGGGCAGGCCAGCATCATGGCGACCTCGACAGGCCGGCCGGCTGCCTGGGAGGCGAGTTCGGCCAGGTATTCGGTGTGGCCGGGATGGGCAAAGCCTGCATCCTGCAGGACTTTCTTCTGGATGGGGTTGGTCACCATGCCGCCGACACTGCCACTCAAGGCCATTTGCGTGGCAGCTGCGATTGCTGCCACGGTGGCTGCGGCATTTCGGCCATTAGGGTGTCCAGCTTCGATCAGTGCGTCCAACGCCACCGGCAGGACAGGCAGCGCCGTGGCAAAAGCCTCTGCCGCCTCTGCAGGTGCCGCGATGGTGCGGACGACGACATCCAGCCCGAGCCGATGGGCGAGCTCGGTCAGTCGGAACGGGCAGTCGATCGTGAAAAACGGCCGCCCGCCACCGCGCCGCGCCAGCCATGCCTTGAGGGTCAGTTCGCCGCCGATACCGGCCGGCTCGCCCATGGTCACGGCGAGCGGCAGGGCTCGTGTCATGGCTGCTTGATGTCGATCGTGGCGGTTCGCCGTAGGTCGCGCATGTATCGCCGGCCGGCGGCTTCGAGCTTCTGTATCAGGAGCTGCTGGGAGACCGAATCGCGTGTCGGCAATCCGTCGCCGCCTTCACGGCTGCACAGTGCCACGACCTGAAGCCCTTCGGCCACCCGGAAGGGACCTGCGGCTTGTCCAGGCTGAAGACGGGGCAGGGATTCGTACATTTCCCGGTTACCTGAAAGATCTCCGACGCGAATGCCCTTCAACTCGCCCGACGTCGCTCCTTTGAGATTGCGAGCCTGGGCGTGCAGGTCGGTGCACTGACGGACACCAGCCATTGCTTTCTGTGCATCGGCCGAGGCCCGGCTGGTCTCTTCAGGTGTGGCGTTGACCGGCAAAGCGAGGGTGAGCTGGACCAGATTAAGCCGCATGTCTTCGGGGCGTGCGGCTGCGAATTGGCGCCGCCCGATGATATAGAGGATGTGCCAGCCGGAGGGCGAGCGAATGGGCTCGGAGTACTGTCCCGGTTGCAGCTTTTCGATAGCGCTGTCGAGCGCCGGATCGAGACCTCCCGGCAGGATCCAGCCAAGATCACCGCCGGTCGACGAGGCGGCACCCTGCGAGAATTGCTGGGCCACCGCGGCAAAGGGCGCGCCGCGCTTGAGCTGCTCGACGATACGGTCGGCCGATCGTTTGGCCTCGTCGGCCAATTCGACCCGATCGATCGGGACGAAAATCTCCGCCACCCGCGATTCCGTCTTGCCGACATTGGTGCGGATGCGGCCCATAGCGTCGTCGATTTCCGTTTCTGAAACCTCGACCGTGGGGCGGATTTTCCGGCGGATGATCTTGGACCATGAGATCCCCGCGTCGATTTGCTGGAGTGCAATGTAGTAGGGTACGCCCATGGACTGCATCATCGGCCTGAACTGGCCGCGGGGGAGGTTGCTGGCGCGTTCGATGTCGCCGACCCGCTGGTCAAGCTCACCCTCGGTCGTACGCATGCCGAGCTTGCGCGCATCCTGGATCTGCAGCTTTTCGTCAATCATCTGGCGCAGGATTTGCGGGGCGAGGCGTTGGCGGACGTCGGGGGTGTCCTGGAGCCCGGTGGTATGAATCGCGAACACGACGCGTTGCCCCAACTCATAGTCGGAGATCGCGTCGTCGTTTACCCGGGCCACGACGCGCAGGCCTTGGGCGAACACGAGGGTGGGCAGCAAACCGAGGAAGACCGCCAAGACGGCGCGAGAGAGCGACGCGGACATTGAACCTGCGAAAAATTGAAAGAACAGAAGGCATTATAAGCACCCACATTGTGGCTGCAATGGAGCGTCCTGCGCTATTCCAATGCGCTTGACGCTGCCCAGCCAGTACGATAGCCGAGGCATACATAAGAGCGTTGTGAATCCCTTGAATGTCTGACCCCCGTCCTACACTCGACCTGGCCCCTGGATGGGCTTGGTTCCGCTCCGGGGTCGGCTATCATCTGGACAATTTTAGTCGTTGGCTGGTCCGGCATGTGCCTACTACCCTGGCGGCAAGCTATGCTTGGTTCTGGGCTCCACGCGGGCCACGTTTGGGAGTGCGTCCGGGCTGGAAGTTCGCGGAAGAATATTATCCCCAGCAGCGGTGGCTGGCGCGGCGACGTGGCGCGCTCTGGGAAGCGGCGCGCGAAACAGGGCTCAAGGTGGCGCTCAGTGTGCGCTGGTACAGCGGTACGATCGTCAACGTGACTTTGGGCAACGACAACAGCCTTTGTCTCTACGTTTGTGGGTCGTTCGAGCCCAATGAATTCGCTTTCCTGGACAGGACACTGAGACCGGGCATGGTCTTTGTCGATGTCGGCGCCAATGACGGCTACTATACGCTGTTTGCCGCGTGCAAGGTGGGCCCCGCCGGACGTGTGCTGGCGGTCGAGCCCAGTTCGCGCGAACGCGAGCATTTGCGTCGAAATCTCGAACGCAATGCGATCGCCAATGTCGCCGTGGTGCCGGTAGCCCTTGGCGCCGTTGCGGTGACAGCCGAACTGAAATTGGCGGACGGCCTGCATGCCGGCCACAACACCCTCGGTGATTTCGCGCACAACGATGTCGTCGCGGTCGGCACGGAGCGGGTCCTGGTGGAGACCCTCGATTCGCTTGCCGCCCGGCTCGAATTGACGCGCATCGATGTCGTGAAGATCGATGTCGAGGGCGCTGAAGCGAGCGTGATCGCCGGTGCGCGCGGCGTTCTGATGTCGATGCGGCCGCTTCTTCTGCTGGAGATCGACGACGGTGCGTTGCGAGCACAACGAAACAGCGCTCAGTCTCTGCTGGCGACTTTGCGCGACGAACTCGACTACGAGATATTGGCCTTCTCCCCGGTGACCGGGCTGCTCGAGCGGCCTGCAGAGGGCGTGCCGTTGTCTTCCAATATCGTTGCGGCGCCAAAAAGCCGGTCGGCCGAAGTCCTGAACAAGGCCTAGGCGCTTGATCCACTCCGATGTTTCAGGACGGTCTGGGCTTTCGTCACAGGCCCAGGAACTTCGCGAGTGGCTTACCCACTGCTCGCTCACGCTCTGGGCGGGGGCCGGCTTCGATCCGGAGCATGGGCGCTTCGAAGAGCGGCTGTCGCTCGGCGGGAAACGCGTGCCCGGCATCCCAATACGGCTGATGACCCAGGCCCGCCAGATCTACGTTTATTCGCTCGCGGCCGGAAGACAGTGGCATGCCGGCGCGCATGAGCTGGTCGAAACAGCCTATGCGTCCATGCTGCGGGATTTTCACCGTCGCGATGGCCAGGGCGGCTGGATTCATTCCATCTTGCGCGACGGCACGATCGCCAATGCCCAGCGCGACCTTTACGCTCACGCGTTCGTGCTGCTGGCGATCGCCTCATACGTCCAGGCGACCGGCAAGCGCGAAGCGCTCCCGCTCGCCGATGAGACGTTGGCTTTCATCGATCGGTTCATGCGCGCCGGGCAGGGTGGCGGATATGTCGATGCCGTGCCGGCGAACGATGGGCTGCGGCGTCAAAATCCGCACATGCACCTGTTCGAAGCTTTGCTCGCCCTTTGGGAGTGCTCCGGAGAGGCGCGTTTTTTTGCCCGGGCAAGCGAGATGTTCGGCCTTTTCACGTTGCACTTTTTCAGACCGGACTCCGGCATTCTGGCCGAGTACTTCAATGCTGCCCTGGAGCCTGCCGATGGCATTGCAGGCACGATCGCCGAGCCGGGGCATCACTACGAATGGATCTGGCTGCTGCGTCGGTTCGAGCGGGCGAGCGGTCGTGCGGTCAAACCCTATGTCGACAAGCTTTTCGCCCATGCCGATGCGCATGGATACGACGATGCGGGCCTGATCGTCGATGAGGTCCTGAGCAATGGTTCCCCATTGACTCGCTCGCGTCGCGCGTGGCCTGTCACGGAGGCCATCAAGGCCAACCTGGCCGAAGCGACGTTCGGGCGGCCGGGCAGCGAAAACAAGGCGGCGATGCTGACCACCAAGCTACAGGCATATTTTCTAAAGTCGGAGCCCGCCGGCGGCTGGATAGATCGCCTCGACGAAAACGGCGCGCCCGCCACGGATTTCATGCCGGCGAGCACGCTCTATCACGTGGCCTGCGCCATCGACGAACTCGACCGGTTCGTTCACTCGATGGCGGTAAAGCCTTAGGTCCGGCCTTGATCCCTTTCCGACACGATCGGATTTTGAATCGGCCACCAGAGATTGAGTGCTGGATCGTTCCACACCAAAGTGAACTGACCGCTGCGATTATACTCGGTGGTTTGCTTGTAGTGGAAGATTGCCCGCTCGCTCATCACAAGATGACCATTGCCGAATTTTGGCGGCACAAGGACCTGTAGCCGATTCGTATCGGAAAGCGTGAACGAGGCCCATTGTCTGTACTGTGACGATTCGGGATCGTTGTTGACGACGACAAAATAGAAGCTTCCATGCAGGCAGGAAATCAGTTTCCAGGTCTTATCGTCACCGTGGATGCCGCGTAGTACGTGGCGGTGGGATATCGAGATGTCGTCCTGGATGAATTCGATTGGGATGCCGGCAGCATAATAAAGTGACTTGTTGTAGGTCTCGATATATTGGCCGCGAAAGTCCTCGAAGATCGTGGGTGGTTTGATCACGAGCACGGATTCGAGCTTGCTTGGAAATATCTCCATCGTTTTTCTCCTGAAAATTGACCGTCCAGAAACCTATTCGTCCTGGCGGTAAATTATGGTCGAGCCGGTGAAATCGACGCGTACCGGCACGTTGATAAGGTGCGGTAGCGCAGCCCGCACCCTGCGCTGGTGCTCGATTGGCACGACAAACACCATAAAACCTGCTCCTCCGGCACCCAACAACTTGCCACCCAGCGCTCCGGCCCTCAACGCATCATCATATATCCGGTCAATCGCGGCTGTGCTGATGCTGCTGGTGAGCGCGCGCTTCAGTGTCCACGTCTCATGAAGCAGCTTGCCGAATGATTCGAAATCGCCCTGCCGAAGCATGCTGACGGCTTGTGGAACCATCGCTTGCATGCGCTCGAGGTTCTTGGCTTTGCCATCGAGATTATCGACGAGTTGCTGGGACAACGAAGAAGAGAGGCGGCTTGTGCCAGTGTAGAAAACCATTAGATGCTGCTCGAACGCGCCGCATTGCTCGTCCGACAATCCCACCGGATCTACGGTAATCCCACCGTCGGTATGGAAGCGTATGACATTGAGGCCGCCATATGCACTGGCGATCTGGTCCTGGCATCCGACGGTTTCCTTCAGCTTGTTCTGCTCGAGATCGATGGCAGCCTGGGCAAGATCGTGCCTGTCGATCTTGGTACCTCGCATCGCCTCCAGGACGTTGATCAAGCCCACCGCGAAAGCGGAACTGGAGCCAATGCCGGAACGGGCGGGAAGGTCACCCTGGTGGTGCAGTTCGACACCTTCCTCATCGTCATAGCCAACGGCTTCAAGGCCGGCGCGGACGGCCGGGTGCAGGATCTCTGAAATCGCGCCGACGGTTTCGATGTGAGACCATACAATGCGATGGCGAATACCGAAAAAGGGAGGCAGATGGCGACCGCTGATATAGCAGTACTTGTTGATCGCCGTAGAAAGCACGGCGCCGCCGCGTTTGCGATACCAATCGGGATAGTCGGTGCCACCACCAAAAAATGAGATGCGGTACGGCGTCCGCGAAATCGCCATGAACATGGGACGAGATAAACCTATTTAAATACGGCCTCAAGGGCGGCGTTGTTTTGCGAACGAGCGGGTGAGGAAGAAATTAATCTGGAGCTCGGCCATCAGGAGACAAAAGCAATATGGGGAAATGGTCAATTATCCCGCTAAGGCCGTCATCGTAACAGCGACAAGGCTCATGGATTGTTGCCTTCGTGCAAGTTGATTTCCGTCCTGTTTTGCAAACGTCCACGCCGAAATGGCTCGCCCTTGCGGATGTAGGTCGCAAGAATCGAATATCGGAAACGATCGGTCGTAATATTGGGGCATGAAGCATGAACCAGATCACCGTGGAAAAACACGGTAGCGCCGCGCCTCAGGGGCATCGATAGTGGGGCAATATCCTTTGGTATGACCGACTCCAGCGCTTCAGCACCGGGATTCTGCCCGATAACCGGCGTGTGTTCGAGCACACGCGTCGGTAGTATGCCAAGCTTGTGGCTTCCCGGATAAAAAACGAGACACCCGTTCCGCTCGTCGACATCACACAAGGCCGTCCATGCTGAAACGAAAGCATCGGATGGCGCCTGGACATAGGCATTGTCTTGATGCTTCACGAACCCAGGCATGCCAGGCCGCATGTAGAAAAACTCCCCACCTATTCCGGAGGCCCTGTCTCCTACCAAGCCCTCGACAATCGACACCAATGGGGGGAAGCGCATCATTTCCAGGAAGACGGGGTGGGCACGATGCGGCATTTCGATTGGTGCGAATGTCCCGTCCTTGGAGTTGGGAAAATCCAGAGCCGTTGCGACAAGCCTCGAGATGACAGGTTCTGGAACCAAATCCTCTTCGACGAGATATCCTTGCTCCTGATATGTCGCCAATGCGCTCTTCGCGTCGGACCGGAAACCGCTGTTCACCACTTGCCACCAATGTTAAAAAGTCAATCGCCCTGCCTCCCGACAGGCTTCCCAAGCCGGCGGACAGGCCGAGTAAGCGTCTCCAGAATGGCTGCGCCAGTTCTTAAAATCAAGAACCCGTCCTGGAAGGCATTGATAGGTTGACACGTCGCGGAATGTGCATGAGACGATACATCAGTCCCGTTACTGATTGCGCTGCCGCTGTTTTCCGGTATCCCCCAACGTGAAGCTGCGTTCTACCCTGGAAACTGACAATGGCATGTGCCGGCGTGGTGCGATGGCTTACGATCGCAGGTGACAGATGAATATGCCTCCTTATACCGATCGGTTGCTGCGTCATGCCCGATTTGGCCAGTCGGAGATCGTGCGCGAATTGCGTCGGTGCCCGCTGGGATTTGTGGACGTCGGCGCACGCGGCAACGTTGACCCGGCTCTCGCGCAACTTGCTGGGGTCACTGCGGTGTTAGGCTTTGAACCCGATCCAGAGGAAGCGCGCCGATTACAGATGGCGGGGCGCGGCCCGTGGGCAGAATTCTCTATCGAGATGGCGGCGCTCGGCGAACGCGAGGGGCCGGCAACGCTGTATCTCGCGACGGAGCCGAACAATCATTCCCTGCGCCCCACAAACGCTGGATTCGTCCAGCGCTATGCCATGGAGAAATTCTTTCCGGCCGGAAGCGTGCCCTTGGACACGACGACCTTGGATCGCGTGATCTTCGAGAAGCGCGCGGGAGACTCTTTTCTTGGAGAGTTCCTCAAGGTCGATACCCAAGGTACCGAGCTGGAGATTCTCAAAGGCGCAAGGCGCACGCTGGACGAGCGGACAAAAGTCGTTGTATGCGAAGTCGAATTTGCGCCCATCTATTCGGACCAGGCTCTGTTCTCCGACGTGGAACTTTTTATGCGGGATTGTGGCTTTGCCTTTTTTGGCTTTTCCGAATTGCACGCGCGCTCCCGTAAACGCCTCGACAAGACAACCCACGGCGGTCGCGAGCGATTGCTCTGGTCGGATGCCATTTTTTTCAAGGACCCGATTGCTCTATCGGATCGACCCGTATCAGGAGAGAGTAGGTGGGCTTGCCTGATTGCATCCGCCATAATGTTGGGCTTTTACGACTATGCCCTCGAGTTGGCGGAGTGGGCGGCGCCCATAGCGAAGGACGGCTCTGTACTCGTAACTGATGTCCTGTCGACAATTCAAGATCTGGCGCGCCTGGACACCGGTCACGCGGTCGACGACGCCGCTGTTCTGGCGGAGGCACTGAAGAAATCGCCTCATTTGGCCAACGTACTCGTCGGGCAGTTTGTCGATCGCCGCCGCAGGATTCATGACTATGACGATATCAGGCTGGAGTCGCCGTGGCTCGGTCGCACCCAGACTTTGTCATGGGAGCCACAACAGAGGTGAGCGATCGGGAGCGCCTGAAGCCGGCCGCTCCACCAACGGTCATCGTTCCTCATTTGATCAAGTATGCGCCGGGATTGCTCGACCGGTGAAAACTTCGGAGCGTCTTGATGCCAAGGCACAAGATGGGCAGTCATAGCTTCAAGAGGCAGTGACGTTGCCGGCGCAGTCAACGGGTCAGGAAGCGGTCGCCTTCAACCGCAACGCGCGAGCGCCAGTAGTCGAGAAGGTCGCGGAGAGTCTGGTCGTAGGTGATTTCAGGCTTCCACCCAGTATGCTTTGAAAACTTGGCGACATTTGGGATCTGCAGATCGGCATCGATCGGACGCAGGCGATCCGGATCGACTTCGATACGAATTTCCGATTTGCGTGGCGAGTAAGAGAGAAGCGTGTTCAGGATATCGCCCACAGTGCAGGAATGGGTGCCGCCGATATTGTAATAGGCACCGGCCACCGGATTGACGGTGAGCAGCATGTAGTAGGCACGCACTGCGTCGCGTACGTCTGCGATCGTTCGAAGCGATTGCAGATTGCCGACCTTGACGACGGGTGGGATGAGGCCATGCTCGATCATTGCGATCTGCTTGGCGAAGGTCGACTCGGCAAAAACGTCGCCACGCCGTGGTCCGGTGTGGGTGAACATCCGCGTCGTCATTATCGTCATGCCGTAGGCTTCGGCGTAGAATCGGCCGACAAGATCGGTACCCACCTTGGAAATGGCATAGGGCGAAGCCGGATGGAAACCGCACTCCTCGTCGATCGGCAGCTTCTCCTTGGGCACGCGACCAAAGACTTCCGAAGAGGCGCAGACGTGAATCACCGCTTTGGGAGATGTTTGCTTCAAGGCGTCGAGCACACGCACGGTTCCCTGGACGTTGGTGTCCATCGTGTCGAGCGGCGCGTCGAAACTGGTGCGCGGAAAGCTCTGCGCGGCCAGATGGAAGACATAGTCCGGCTGCGCCTTTGCCACGACCGCCTGGATGGATAGGGTGTCCCGGAGGTCGCCGTAAAGCAGCGAGAGGCGATCCCCGGCATTGATCCGACCTGCAACGTTGGAGAGATTATCGAGCGGGCTGCGCCACCGGCACATCCCGAAAACTTCCCAATCGGTCTTCTCCAGGAGATACTCAGCAAGATGGGAGCCCACCATTCCAGTGATGCCTGTAATCAGGGCGCGCTTGACGGCCATAGCTCGGACGGTCCTTTTCGACTGGGGTATGCCGCATCGTCAAATTCGATCGCGGTGTCGCTAACACAGGTGTCGCCGCCTGACTAGGGCGAGGTAGGGCCCGACTGCCCAAGCATCTCGCGATAAGCGGTTTCCAGGCGACGAGCGAAAAGTGTCGAATCGCCGAGTCCATGATCGATTGACATCTGCCGCAGGTTTTGGCGCAAGTGCCGAAGTCGCGGCAGGTCACCGGCTAACCGCGCGGCGATTTCGACGTACTCCTCTGGCGATTCTGCGACGAACTCCGGACATCCGCCTGCTGTCACAAGGGAAGCGCCGTAACGGGAGCCAAATCTGTCGCCCTTGAGAGTGACGACCGGGACGCCCATCCAAAGCGATTCGGCAATGGTGTTTCCGCCACAATAAGGCCAGGTATCGAGACTGATATCGACTTCGTTGTAGGCGTCGAGCAGCTTGCGACGCTCCACGCCTTTCTCCAGGACCAAACGCTCCGGGCCGATCCCAAATCGTTGGAAGCGAGCGGCCATGAAGCGCCGATTGCCTTCGCTCTCGAGCTGTCCGTTCTGGATGCGCAGGATGGCGTTCGGCACGCGATGAAGCAGACGCGCCCACAATTCTATCAGCGTCAGATTCAACTTGGCGCCGCTGCCGAAACAGCCGAACGTTATTCGGGCAGCTCTATCGGCCGGCAGCCCAACGAGTGGAGGATAGTCGGAGTTCCTGTAGTCGAAGCAGAAAAAACATCCTGGCATCCGGTATATGCGTTCGGAGTAGAAAGACTGCGCGGGCGAGTCCGCCGGGATGCCAATTTCATCGGCCAAGATATAGTCGACATTGGGAACGTGGCTTGATCCGGTATGGTTGAGAAAGCTCACCTGGACAGGCGCACAACGCCTGCTCATGGCCACAAAACGGTGCCCGTTGGAGAAACCGTTCATTTCGACAAGGACGTCGATGCGATCATCTCGTACAAGCTTGACGAATTCGTCGTCGCTCATGGTCGGCGTCAGTCCGACGAAAACAGAATCGGGACGTGCATGCGGGATCGCCGTATTGCGGAAGACGTCGATCGAACTCTTCAACTCATCGCCAAACGTCACCGGAGAGTAGCCATAGACTTCAAATTGGCTGCGGTCATGGGCGACCATGACATCCCGCATCATGTAACGGATCGTGTCCCCATCCATGGCTGAGTTGTGATAGCCGATCCGGATCCTTTGTCCGCTATTCCGAATGCTGGGTGCGGCGAGCTGGATGACAGGCTGGTCACCGACGTGTCGGCTCACCCACACGCGTTGAAACGCTGCGATCTTCTCATCCGTGACGGAGGGAAGCTTGAGCATCGCCTGGCAGCCAAGGCTATCCCGTGACAAATTGTTCGGTGGCCGCGCGCGTTCGCACATATCCAGCGTCAGTTCGATTTGTCCGCGAGTCTCGTAGAGAGACATCGCCATTGCGTATAGCTCGACGAACATCGAATCTTTTCCGGCGGCGCAGCAGGTGAAGTCGGATCGAGGCAGCGTCCGGGCGATGATCTTTTGTCTCAGCCACAAGCCGAAAAAGGTATTCCAGAGAGCGTAGCCGATATGCATCGGCATTCTTCCGCCAAGCCGTGACGAATAGACAAGTAACTTTTGCAGGGGCGCCGACAGAAGTCCAAGGCCGTGGCTGCGTGTGCATGTCAATCGGTGCAGGCTGCGGAGGGTGCGATGATCGATACGTAGCAGTGAGTCGAAGTCCGCGGCGACCGTCTCCAGATGGGGATATATCACGGCATCGACACCGTTACCTTCGAGCTCCCGGAATTCTTGCCACAGAATAGCGAGCTGATTGGCCTTGGCCTCAAGGGCCAGATGCTGGCAGTCGCTTCCGAAGAAGCCTTCGGGGGAGAAGAATTTGGACACAAGCTGCAGACGCTGCTCGATCGCTCTTCCGATATTGCGTGGCAGTCCGTCCGATTGCCGCTTTGAGTCCTGACATTCGACGAGATGCTGCGAAATGGTTGAGAGACCGTGATCAATGGCCAGTCGACAGCAGATGTCCAGATCGAGCGATTCAGTAAACCAGCTGTCCTCATCGATGCCGATGGCAACAAGTGCTCGGCGATTAAAAAACCCGGCAGGCAAGAACGGACGATAGTTCGTGAACAGCAGCGTGATTATGTCGACCTGGTCAAGTCGGTTGCCATGACCATCAATCAGAAAGGCAGTGGAGCAGATACCGCCCATATCGGGACGGGCCGCGAGATGGTTGGCGGCAAACTCAAGAGCGCCTGGCAGGAGGTGTCCTTCGCTGGGGCAAATCGCTACAAAGTCGCCAGCGCAGCGCCGCAAGGCGGTCAGCAGGCTTTCTCCCGAGCTAAGAGCGCTGCTGCTGAATACCTTTATGCGATGATCCAGCGCCGCTGCGGACTGGAACACTTCAAGTGTCCCATCCGTGGAGCCGCATTCCTCGACGATCAACTCGAAATTCGAGTAGGCCTGCGCCTGCAGGGCGGCGATGCTTTCTCTTGCTGATTCAATGCTATTACGGCCGTGCCAGACGACGGAGAATAAGGGGTCACGATCGCTATTCAATGGCGCGCGCTTTCATGGACTGGAGAATTCGAGTCGCGATCACGAATGGCTTCCACCCTGCCCATCCGGCAGAGTTAGGGCTGCACTCATCCGCAGGCCTTGGAGTCTGAAAGGAGGCGACGTGATTGGTACCATTGTTCGTGCTTTTCTCTGTACAATATCTCGGATTGGTAGAGCAACCCGACGATATCGATTTGGAGGCGGCGGGAAGTCGAAAAGAAGGATGGCTGCCTACGATCGGGCGGCATCTTCCCGACGTGCCTGCATTGCGATCATTTTGAGATAGGCGTGCTCGAGATTGCGGGCGTGGCGGCTTGAATCGTTGAGGCCTCCCTTGGCAAATCGCTGCCGCAGATTGTGCCGCAGAGACAGGAGGTTGTCGGGATGAAAGGCCAAAGCGGTCGCTATCTCGACATACTCCTTGAAGTCGTGAGCAATGAACTCCGGGCAGCCGGCGGCAGAGAGAAGCGATGCACCTGTGCGAGACCCGAATCGAGTGCCTTTTAGCGTCACCACTGGAACGCCTTGCCACAGAGATTCGGCAATGATGTCTTCGGCACAACAGGGGGAAGTATCCAGCAATATATCGATTCCACCATAGGCTTCCAAACGATCGGCGGGCTCAGCGCCACCACGCAAGATGAGGCGATCCGGAGAAATCCCGCCGCGGCGAAACCGGTCCTGCATATATCGGCGATTGTCGGGCGGATCGAGATCGTTATTCTGAATAAACATCATCGACCCCGGCACGCGATGCATGATGTCGGCCCATGTTCCGATCAATTGGGTATTGATCCTGTCGCCGCTACCAAGGCAGCCGAACGTCACAATTTTTTTCGTAAGCGACGGCGGTTCGGCTACCGCGGGGTGATCGTCGTCGGAGTAGTCATAGCAAAGCAGGCAATCCGGCAGACGATAAATTGTCTCTGAAAACGATTCTTGGGCGTCGGAATCGATTGGCGTGCAGATTTCGTCACTGAAGACATAGTCCACGTTCGGGACGCGGCTGCTACTGAAATGGTTGAAATAAGACACCTGAACCGGCGCACAGCGTCTGGCCATCGCGACGAAGCGATGCCCAGGCGAGAAACCCGACAGTTCCACGAGCACGTCGATCCTGTCTTGTCGCACGAGTTCGAGAAATGCCGCATCGTCCAGGGATGCCGTGTAGCGTACCGTATCGAAGGCGGAGAGCATGTCATCCGAAAGAGGCATTGGCGTATAACCCAGCACTTCGAATCTCGAGCGGTCGTGAGCGGCTATGGCCTGTCGCAAGCGGCGGCGGACCGCGTCCGCATTCATGAATGAGCAATGATAGGCAATCCGCAGCTTGCGCGCGCCATCAAACGCGGAGACCGCAAGGCGAGATGCTTGGGTTCCCGTGCCAATATGACGATCCACCCACCTCTGCTGGAGCAAGGAAGTACTTTCGCTGGTGGCTTCCGGGAGCTTGAGAGCGGCTTGGCATGCGCACGCATCGACCGTGCGATCGCCAAGCAACTCCGCCCGCCGCCACATCTGGAGCGCTTCTGCGATCTGGCCGCGAGATGCGTATATGCGCGCCGTTGCATCGTGGATTTTTGCCAAGCGTATCGCCCCGGCTGCTGCGGCGAATTTTTGGAACTCGACGGAAGACGCTTCGCTCAAGCCGAGCCGATGCGCCGACTGGATTGCCCGTTGCAGCGGGTGCTCACCGCCGACGAAGACTCTCTGCACAAGAAGTCTCTGCATCCATAACTTGATCCGCAAGACCGTATGGGCGCGTGGCGATTTGCGGGGTACGCAAAGTATCGCTTCCAACGCCGCCCAGAGCTGGTCGATTTCGCGCTGCCGCCGTTCATCGGGAATGAGTTTTCGATTTTGTTTCCGCATTGCCAGCACATTGTGCTCGTAAAGCGCTATCCGCATCGCGTTTAACGCTTCGATGTGCCGTCTCAATTCCGCTTGGTCGTCATGAAGTTTGTAGATGCCGGCATGGACCTCGAACTGCGATAGCTGATTGATTTTTGCCTCTATCTCCTGAAACCAGCCGTCATTGTAGGCATCGACACCTGAAGCGGGTTTTGTTCGCTCTTGACGGAAATGTTCGCCGCCGAAAAAACCCTCGGCGGAGAAGAGCTTTGCGACCATCTTGACTCGATTATCGATGTGGCGGCGCAAATTAACTGGCGTGTTGCTCAACTGACCGGGGTGGATCGCATACTTGGATACGGGCTCGGGAATATGTTTGACAACGTGTTGCGTCGCCATCCGACACCAGATCTCGAATTCGATGCAGCCGTCGTTCCATCCCGGGCGATCGATGCCTATGTCGAGGAGAGCCTGTCGGCGGAAAAAGCTGCCCGGCCAGAAAGGGCAATACCGGCGGAAAAGATAGGCAATGAAATCGAAATCGCCGGCCTTATAGTCGCCGGTAAATTTGCCTTCTGCATCCGTCATGAAGCCATCGCAGGTTATGGCGCCGACGTTTGGCGCCTCTGCGAACCAGCCAACGGCCTTTTGCACGGTGTCAGGAAGCAGTTCCTCATCCGAAAGGCAGGTTGCAATGTAATCGCCGCGACAGCGATGCAATACTTTCCAGAAAGCCTCCTCAGGTCCGGAGTCTGTTTCTGATACGATCTTGATACGTGGATCACGCGCCGCATAAGCCTGCAGCAATTCCAGCGTGCCGTCAGTCGAGGCGCCATCCTGCACGACGAATTCTATGTTCCGGTAGGTCTGATTGAGGACGCTCTCGGTGCTTCGGCCAATGAATGAAGCGCCATTTTTACAGAAACAGATGACTGAGACGAGCGGTTGCATGTCATTGGCGCGCACCACCTCGTGCCGTGCTTCCGACGTCTCCCCAGACACTACACCGACTCCCATACGATTATCGTGAAGCACTCGTGAAAGCGGCTGCCGAACCGTAGCCGGCGCACCAACCGAATGTGGATTTTTCCTTCATTGGAAAGGCGCTGCAAGGTTGGAAACAACCCCGTTAAATACTTCCGCTGCATGTGGTATCGAATGGCAAGATCGTCGTGCGGTAAACCGGGGGTATAGAGTTCTACCGTGGGCTCGACGTGAACGACACGGCGCGGGCGGTTTGCCAGCAAGTAATCGACAAACGGCGCGAAGCGCTCACCGGTCTGTTCGAGAGCACATATCGTGAGGACGCCACTATCTGGTCCAAGCGTAAGCTCCTGCTCTTGGGAGAAGAAATTGAATTTCCGCCCCTGCACCTTCATGCCAAGTTTTTCCCGGAGAAGCTCAGCAATGTGCACCGCCGCCGGCGCCCAGTCCAAGGCGGTGATCGGGATATCCGGATAGAGCAGAGAGTAGGCTGCCACATTGAAGGCACTGCCACTGCCGAACTCGTAAAGATGATCGATATCCGACAGGTAGGTGCGGAAGAGCCAATCCCGAAAAATTTCGAGAAAAATCAACTGGAAGCGCTCCGTCACGCTTTGAATATACGCCCCTTGCCAACGCAGGATTTCCGAGCCTTCGAAAAATTCCGGATGGAGAGCCTTCAGGTCGAAATTGGAGTGTTCGAACTGCTCGAGCTGCTCCTGCCAGGCGTCACGCCAGATTCCGGCGCGGTGTTCGCCGACGACGGTGAAGCCTTCAGAAATCTGTCGCGCGATCTCGGTCTCCAATTCGCCTTGGCCGGCAGCGTCGATCCTGGTGAACTGAAGAGCAGCATCGTCGAGCAGTTGTCGTGTCCGATGATCCAGTTGGCCCGCCTCCAGGCCGAGAGCCTGTTCGAACTCGGCCGGACCAATGCGCAGCTCCCTTTTCATGGTTGAAAGACCTGTGTCGCGATGAAAGCACAGCGTACATGGATCAAGCGTGACAGAGGCATACCTTTGACCTTGGGCGATGAGGCTGAGTTTTGGGGAAACCACATAGCAACCAACTCAGCCGGAGCACCGTGGCTCATGCGCGGACTAGCGCCGCGAAGTGAGGACGAAACCATCTGAAGTGATCAGTTGAGCTGCGAGCACAAAGCGTGCGGTGGCCGTGGCGCGTGCTTGTGCAAGGATTCCGCTCGAGTGTTGTTGGTTTCAAAAGAGACGACGTATTTTGATGCCAGTAATTCTACTATCTATGTACAACATGTCGGATCGGCGGAGCAACTTGACGATGCCGATTCGATGCCGATAAGACAACCAAGGAATGGTTCCCCAGACGCGTCCCAGGTACGACAAGTGACGATCGGTGTTGTCGGGGCGACGGGTCTCGTTGGACGCCACGTCGTGGAGGCTCTCGCCCAGGCGGGCCAAAGCCCGGTTATCGCTACCTTTCGGTCGCGCGTGCCCTACGAAGCCCCCCATACCAGTTGGGTCAAAGCCGATCTGCGCGATCCTCAGGCGGCCTCGCAGGCGCTGGAATCGGTCAAGACGGCTGTCCTGTGTGCCGGCCAGCTTTCCACCAGCGCCGTCTTGCGCCGTGACCCCGTGACCTCGGTCATCGATACTTTGCGAATTGGTATCAATCTGCTCGAGGCGGCGGCGCGTCTTCGCCTGCAACGAGTCGTGCTGATCAGTTCGTGCACGGGATATCCGGAACTGGCGCGACCGGCCCTGGAGCCAGACATGGCGGAGGGCGACCCGCCGGCGCAATGGTTCGGCGTCGGCTGGATGCATCGGTATCTCGAAAAGCAACTCTGCTGGTATGTCGAGCATCTCAAGCTGATCGGCGTGGGAATCGTTCTGCGGCCGACCCTTGTTTATGGCCCTTATGACGATTTTTCGCTGGAGACGGGGCATTTCGTTCCGGCGCTGGTCCGCAAGGTCGTCGAACGGGAGCGCGTGATCGATGTCTGGGGCGACGGCCAGGCGACACGCAATCTGCTGCATGCGAGCGATCTGGCGTCGGCCATTCTTGCGGGGCTTGGTCTGGGTGGGGCACCTTTCCAGGCGTTCAACGTCGCCTCGCCGACCGATACGAGCGTCAATGAAGTGGTTCGCCATCTCGTCGAGATCGATGGCTTCTCCGATGCCGTAGTCGAGCACGACTTGTCCCGCAGCGGGGGGCTTTCGGCGCTGCCGGTCTCCAGCGCGGCCCTTACCGCGGCGTGTGGCTGGAATGCCAAGGTCGGCGTACGGGAGGGGCTGGCCGATGTCCTCGCCTGGTATCGGAGAGTTCGGGCCTGATTTGTCCGGGCGGGAATGGATTGCAAGTCCATCGGTCATTCTGTACCACCCCCTTAGCCAAAAGCGGGCGGCAACGCCCAAGGACCGGGAGCGTCGTAATTTGACTGCGAAAGACGAATTGTACCGTCGCCTGTTTCGAACGTCGCTTCTGATCAGGCTCGTTGAAGAGCGAATCATCGACCTTTACCCCTCCGATCGTATCCAGAGCCCGGTTCACCTGTCGATCGGCCAAGAGGCGGTGGCCGTCGGCGTTTGCGATGCCCTGGGACCCGACGACCTGGTGTTCGCGACCTACCGGTCGCATGGCTTCTACATCGCCAAGGGCGGCCGCCTGGACGAGATGTTCGCCGAGCTCTACGGCCGGATGGACGGTGTCTCGAAGGGCAAGGCCGGCTCCATGCATCTTTCGGCGCCGGCGGTCGGTCTCATGGGCTCGTCGGCGGTCGTGGCCAGCACGATCCCGCACGCCGTGGGCGCCGCGCTTTCGTTCAAGCGGCGGGGCGAGTCGAAGATCGCCGTTGCGGTCTTCGGTGACGGCGCGACGGAGGAGGGCGTCTACCACGAGAGCCTGAATTTTGCCGCCCTGATGAAGGTGCCCGTCCTGTTCATTTGCGAGGACAATGGCCTGGCGGTCCATAGCCACCGGCCAGTCCGGCAGGCCTATAGCCTGCCGCAGCATGCGGCGACCTTCGGCATCGCTTCGCTTCGTGTCGACGAAGGCTGGGATATGCTGGCGCTGCGGAAAGCGACGCTAGAGGTCGCGGCAAAGGTGCGGGCAGGCGAGCCATTCGTGCTCGAGATCGCCACCGCGCGCTACAAGGAGCATGTCGGCGTGGGCGAGGATTTCCACTTCGGCTACCGTACCTCGGAAGACATCGACGCCTGGAAAAAGCGCGACCCCCTTATCGTCGACACGGCTCTGGTCGAGGCGCTGCGGCCGGAGGTCGAGCGTGAGATCGAGGCCGCCGTGGCCTTCGCCGAACGGAGTGCCGCGCCCGGCCGGGCCGAGCTCCTGACCGACGTCATCTGACAGCAAGGCGCCGACAATGAATGTTACTGCGAACGCTACCGCAAAGAAGCCGCAAGCCGGGACTCGGGTGCTGTCCTACGCCGGCGCTCTCCTGGAAACCATGGATGCGGGCCTCGCCGCCAATCCGAACGCGTTCATCATGGGACAGGGTGTCGACGACTTTAAGGGCATCTTCGGTTCGACGACCGGCCTTGCCGAAAAATACGGACCCAAGCGCGTCTTCGATGTGCCGCTTATGGAAGAGGGCATGACGGGCATTGCCATCGGCGCGTCGCTCGTCGGTGATTATCCCATCACCACGCATATCCGCGCCGATTTCGCCTTCCTGGCGATGAACCAGATCATCAATCTCGCCTCCAAGTACCGCTACATGTTCGGCGGCATCATGAGCTGTCCGATGCTGATCCGCGTCGTCGTCGGACGTAGCTGGGGGCAGGGCGCGCAGCACTCGCAGAGCCCGCAGGCGACCTTTGCGCACTACCCTGGCCTCACCGTAGTCATGCCGTCGACCAGCCAGGCCATCGTCGACATGTATCCGCAGATCATCAGCCGGCATCCCGGTCCGGTGATCAGCATCGAGCACAGGCTTCTCTACAATCTCGACTTCGCGGTGAACGCTTCGGCCCGGCCGATTCCGCTCACCAGCTACGTGGCCCGCGAAGGCGCCGACGTCACCGTGGTCGCCACCTCCGTCATGGTGCTCGAGGCGATGCGCGCGGCCCAGTATGTGCAGGAGACGGCGGGTATCGAGGCGGAGATCATCGATTTAAACTCCATCAGCCACCCCGACTGGGATCTTGTCGCGGAGAGCGTGCGCAAAACCGGCAAGCTGGTGATCGCCGACACGTCGTGGCTCGAATATGGCGTGGCGGCCGAAGTCTGCCGCCAGCTTGTGCTGCGCGATCCCGGTCTGCTGAAGAGCCCGCCCTCGATGCTGGGCATGGCTTCCGCGCCCTGTCCGACGGCCAAGAGCCTGGAGGATATCTACTATCCCAGCCAGCACGAGACGGTCGATGCCATCCTGACCCAGGCGCGCGGACCGGAACACGGCATCCCGCTGCCGGTCGAACGCTCCATGACCGAGGGGTACAAAAAGTTCAGGGGCCCGTTCTAGGCCTTGTTGGCACGGTACCAGGCGAGGGTGCGGCGAAGGCCCTCGTCGAGTGGGGTGCGTGCCTCGAAGCCGAGCAGTTCCCGGGCCAAGCGGTTTTCCATCAATCGCACCGGGATCGTGCTGGGCCGCGTGGCGTCGAAACGGACGTCGGCGTCACGGTAGCCGTCGACCCTGAGGAGTGTCTCCAGGATCTCCCGAACTGAATGGCCGTTGCCGGCGCAGAGATTGAGCGCGAGATAGGGCCTGTCCGTGGCGAAGGCCGCCAACATGCCGTCGACGAAATCGTCGACATAGATCAGATCGCGAATGTCCTGGCCGGTACCCCAGACCTCAAGAGGAGCCTGGCGTTCCACCACCCGACGAATCAGTGCCGCCGTCACATGGCTCACGGCAAAATCGAACTTGTCATAGGGGCCATAGACGTTCGAGGGACGGACGACCACCGTCGGCATGGGATGGGCGATCTTTTCGGCGTAGGTCCGGCACAGGATCTCCGCATATCGCTTCATCCACCCTGCGGGAAAATAGACGTCGGCCGGATCACCATCGAACATTTCGGGCTCGGCGACCGGCCGGCTATCGGTCGGGGGATAAGCGGCACCACTGGAAATGAAGCAGACCTTGCCCACACGTGCCTGATAGGCGGCCTCGAGGAGGAGCGTGTTGATCAGGACGTTGGGCGTGATGTGCACCAGAGGGGTGGCGCGAATTACCGCCGCTCCCGAGGTATGGGCGGCGCAAATGAACACATAGTCGATACCGTCGACTGCGCGGGCGCAGTCTTCCGGCCGCCGCAAGTCCAACTTTAGGGTCTCATGGCCGGAAAATGGCGCTTGAAGCGGCTTTTCGCGAACTGTCAACCGCAGGCGGGCGCCCTTGCCGGCGAGTTTCAGTGCCAGATTGGTTCCGATGAAACCGGCCCCACCGGCAATGAGAACCTTCTTGTCCGTGAAATCCATTTCAGTCTCGGTTATACTTCAGAGGGAGTGCGCTCCTACCACAGGCGTTTGGGGCCAGCGATGGCGCTGAGCGGTCGAATGGGTCAAAAACGCAGATTCGCGACACAAAACTGCCGGTATTTTGGTTGATTTCAACAGGTTGGGCCACTACCTGTAGGCCTGCCGTCAGATAGTCCAGCCCGACACGAGACCATGCGCGGAGCGTAAATGTCGACGCCGAATGACCTCGAGCCCGTTGCCGCCGTCCCTCAATTTGTTTCCGTTCAGGCGGGAACGGCGACAATCGGGCTTGTCCAGATCAACAATTCCTTTTCCGGGCAGAATTATTTGCCCTATTCGGTCGCGTTGCTGCAGACCTACGTGCAGAAGAACGCTCAGGATCCGAGCCGTTTCCGCTTCCTGCCGCCGCTCTACAAACGGGTCCGGATTGCCGACGCTGTCGAGTCGCTTCTTGAAGCAGATTTGGTCGGTTTCAGCACCTATGTGTGGAACGGCCGGATTTCGCTGGAGATCGCCCGCCGGTTGAAGGCTCTGAAGCCTGGCATCGTGATCATCTTCGGCGGCCCGCACGTGCCTGACCAGCCGGAAGCGTTCATGCGCGCCAATCCGCAGATCGACCTCGCCGTGCATAACGAGGGCGAGAAGACTTTCCTGAAACTCCTCGAATCCTTCCCTGGTCGAGAAGCTTGGCAGGCCCTTCCGGGGGTGAGCTTCGTCAAGCAGGACGGAAGTTTCGTGCGCAACGCCAACGTCGATCGCGTTCGCGATCTTGACGAGATCCCGTCACCTTTCCTGGAAGGGGCGTTCGACGACATCATGAAGGCCAATCCGACCGAAAGCTGGATCGGCCTCTGGGAGACCAATCGCGGCTGCCCGTTCCGCTGCACCTTCTGCGACTGGGGTTCGGCCACCGCGGGCAAGGTGACAAAGTTCGGTGAGGAACGGCTCTACGCCGAAGTCGATTGGTTCGCCCAGAAGAAGATCGAGTATATCTTCTGCTGCGATGCGAACTTCGGCATCCAGAAGCGCGACGTCGATATCGCCAAATACGTGGCGAGCGTGAAGGAGGCCACCAGCTACCCCGTTGCTTTGTCGGTGCAGAACACCAAGAACGCAACGGAACGCGCCTACGAGACGCAGAAGATACTGTCCGATGCCGGTCTCAACAAGGGCGTGGCACTCTCCATGCAGAGCGTCGACATGACGACGCTCGAGGCCATCAAGCGCGACAACATCTCGCTCAACACCTACATGGAACTGCAGCGGCGATTCACACGGGACAAGGTCGAGACCTACTCCGACCTGATCCTGGGATTGCCGGGTGAGACATACGAATCGTTCGTGCGCGGCGTCGACCAGTTGATGGAGAACGGCCAGCATAACCGTATCCAGTTCAACAACCTGTCGATCCTGCCCAATGCCGAAATGGGCGATCCGGCCTATCAAGCCAAGTACGGCATGCTGACGGTCGAATCGAAAATCATCAACATCCATGGCGAGCGTGTCGAACTCGACGACGATGTGCCGGAAGTGCAGGATCTCGTTATAGCGACCGCAGCAACGCCGCTTGCCGATTGGCGGCGTACCCGCGTTTTCTGCTGGATGACGGCGCTGCTCCATTTCGACAAGCTGTTCCAGATTCCGCTGATCCTGGCGCACGGCATTTCCGGCATTTCCTACCGCGACATGATCGAAGCCTTCATGGCCGCCGATCCCGCACGCTATCCGACGCTGGCAGGGATCAACGCCTTCTTCCACAGCGAGGCCGAGGCCATCCAGAAGGGCGGCTCGGAGTATGTGTTCTCCAAGAAATACCTGAATATCTTCTGGCCGGCCGACGAATTCATCTTCGTAAAGCTGAC
>Ga0193752_1000814_pt1 | contig 28159 bp, 24 predicted proteins | sample H1c1metaG_FD_144924 | JGI IMG/M metagenome (GOLD analysis project Ga0193752, IMG submission 144924) | Soil microbial communities from a riparian zone of the East river system, Colorado, United States - H1c1 | ecosystem: Environmental > Terrestrial > Soil > Riparian zone | place: USA: East River...
GCATCGTCGGCGCGGCCGCCAGGCGCGACATCGTTCCGGTCCTGATCGAGGGCCTCAAGCGGCTCGAGTACCGCGGCTACGACTCCTGCGGCGTGGCGGTGGTGGACGGCTCCGGCATCGGCCGTATCCGCAGCGTCGAGCGCGTCGCCGACCTGGTCAAGCAGGTCAAGGGAAAGAAAGTGCGCGGCGTGACCGGTATCGCGCACACCCGCTGGGCGACGCACGGCGCTCCGGTGACGAAGAACGCGCATCCGATGATGTCGCGCGGCGAAATCGCGGTGGTGCACAACGGCATCATCGAGAACTACGAGGAACTGCGCACCGAGCTCAAGGCGAAGGGCTATGCCTTCGACAGCCAGACCGATACCGAGGTAATCGCCCACCTGGTGCATAGCCACTACGAGGGCGACCTCTTCCAGGCGGTGCGACGCGCGGTCAAGCGGCTGACCGGCGCGTACGCCATCGCCGTAGTGGCGAAGAGCGAACCGCACCGCGTGGTCGGCGCGCGCGCCGGCAGCCCGCTGGTGATCGGCGCCGGCGCTGGCGAGACCTTCCTTGCGTCGGACGCGCTTGCGCTCGCAGGGACCACCGACCGCATCGCGTACCTCGAGGAGGGCGATGTCGCCGAGATCGGGCTGGATGGATACCGCGTGTTCGACGCCGCCGACCGCCAGGCGCGGCGCGAGCTGCGCACGGTCAAGGCCGAAGGCACGCTGGTCGAGCTGGGCCCCTATCGCCACTACATGCAGAAGGAGATCTTCGAGCAGCCGGCGGCGGTCGCCGATACGCTCGAGGGCGTCGAGTCGATCACGCCGGCGCTGTTTGGCGCGGGCGCCGGACGCGCGCTGCGAGGCGCGAAGAAGGTGCTGCTGCTCGCCTGCGGCACCAGCTACTACTCGGGCCTCACCGCGAAGTACTGGCTGGAAGGCATCGCCGGCCTGCCGACACAGGTCGAGATCGCAAGCGAGTACCGCTACCGCAAGAGCGTTCCGGACCCGGCGACGCTGGTGGTGGTCGTCTCGCAGTCCGGCGAGACCGCCGACACGCTGGCGGCGCTGCGCCACGCCAAGTCGCTCGGCCAGAAGCGCACGCTGGCGATCTGCAACGTCGGCACCAGCGCCATGATGCGCGAGACGCAGCTCAAGTTTCTGACTCACGCCGGCGTCGAGGTCGGCGTCGCCTCGACCAAGGCCTTCACCACTCAGCTGGTGGCGCTGTTCCTGCTCGCGCTGACGCTGGCGAAGCTCGGAAAAAAGCTGTCGAGAAAAGAAGAGCAGCAGCAGCTGCAGCGCCTGCGTCACCTGCCCAAAGCGATTGGCGCCGCGCTTGCACTCGAGCCGCAGCTCATCGCCTGGTCGGAGCGCTTCGCGAAGAAAGAGCACGCCTTGTTCCTCGGGCGCGGCCTGCACTATCCGATCGCGCTGGAAGGCGCGCTCAAGCTCAAGGAAATCTCCTACATCCACGCCGAGGCGTATCCGGCGGGGGAGCTCAAGCACGGGCCGCTCGCCCTGGTCACCGCCGAAATGCCGGTGGTCACCGTCGCGCCGAACGATACTCTGCTCGACAAGGTGAAATCGAACATGCAGGAAGTGCGCGCGCGCGGCGGCGAGCTCTACGTCCTGACCGACGCCGACACCAGGATCGTCGCCTCCGAGGGCGTGCACGTCATCCGCCTTCCCGAGCACTATGGACTGCTGTCCCCCATCCTGCACGTGGTTCCGCTGCAGCTGCTCGCGTACCACACGGCGCTCGCGCGCGGCACCGACGTCGACAAGCCGAGGAACTTGGCCAAATCGGTCACCGTGGAATAACCTAGCCGGACTCTAGGAGGAGGCACGATGCTTATCCGGACGCTAGCCGTCATCCTTGCGCTGTTCGCCGCCAGCGCTCACGCGCAGATCGAGATCAACTGGTGGCACTCGATGAGCGGCGCGCTCGGCGACAAGGTGAACCAGCTGGCGAACGACTTCAACGCCAGCCAGAAGGCGTACAAGGTGCTGCCGGTCTACAAGGGCACCTATCCGGAGTCGATGACCGCCGCCATCGCCGCGTTCCGCGCCGGCAACGCGCCCCACATTCTGCAGGTGTTCGAAGTGGGCACCGCCACCATGATGTCGGCGAAGGGCGCGGTGAAGCCGGTCTACCTGATGATGAAGGAGGCGGGCGAGCCGTTCGAGCCGAAGAACTACCTGGCGGCGGTCGCCGGCTACTACGCCGACAGCAAGGGCAACCTCCTGTCGTTGCCTTTCAACAGCTCGACCCCGGTGTTCTACGTCAACAAGGACGCCTTCAAGAAGGTCGGCCTCGACCCGGAAAAGGCGCCCAAGACCTGGACCGAGTTCGCCGTCGCGGCAGGCAAGCTCAAGGCTTCCGGCCAGAGCTGCGTCTACAGCACCGGCTGGCCGTCCTGGGTGCACGTCGAGAACTTCAGCGCGTGGCACAACCTGCCGATCGGCTCCAAGGAGAACGGCATCGCCGGCACCGACACTCAGTTCACCATCAATTCGCCGGCGCACGTGAAGCACGTGGCGATGCTCGCCGACTTCGCCAAGAAGGGCTGGTTCACCTACTCCGGCCGCACCAACCAGGCCGAAGCGAGATTTTTCAGCGGCGAGTGCGCCATGGTCACTTCGAGCTCCGGGGCGCAGGCCAACATCCGCCGCAATGCGAAGTTCGACTTCTCGGTCAATTTCCTGCCCTACCATGACGAGATCAAGGGTGCGCCGCAGAACTCGATCATCGGCGGCGCCACGTTGTGGGTGATGAGCGGCAAGAAGGCCGAGGACTACAAGGGCGTCACCAAGTTCTTCTCCTACCTGTCGTCGACCGCGGTGCAGGCCGACTGGCACAAGTCGACCGGCTACGTGCCGATCACCAATGCGGCCTACGAGGCGACGCGCAAGGAGGGCTACTACACCAAGGTGCCGGGTGCGGACGTAGCGGTGCGCCAGCTCACCAACAAGCCGCCGACGGCGAACTCGAAGGGCCTGCGCTTCGGCAACTATGTGCAGGGCCGCGAGGTGATCGAGGAGGAGATGGAGGCGGTGTTCTCGGGCAGGAAGGACGCGAAGGCAGCGATGGACGACGCCGTGCGGCGCGGCAACGACATCCTGCGCAGGTTCGAAGCCGCCAACAAGAACTGACCACGGGTGGAAAAGCGGGTCGTCTTCCGCTCGGCGTGGCTGCCTTACGCCCTGCTCGCGCCGCAGATCGCGGTCACGCTGGTGTTCTTTTTCTGGCCGGCGGTGCAGGCCGTCTGGTACTCGTTCCAGCTGCAGGACGCGTTCGGCGAGCGCACGCAGTTCGTCGGCCTGGCGAACTTCGCCGCGCTGTTCCGCGACGCCAACTACCTCCACTCCTTCGGCATCACGGCGCTGTTCAGCGCGCTGGTCGCCGGCCTCGGCATTGCCATCGCGCTGCTGCTTGCGACCATGGCGAACCGCGTCATTCGCGGCGCGCTGGGCTACCGCACGCTCCTCATCTGGCCCTACGCGGTGGCGCCCGCAGTCGCCGGCGTACTTTGGGCGTTTCTCTTCGCGCCGTCGGTGGGCATCATCACCTATGCCCTGCGCCGCGCCGGCTATAACTGGGACTGGGTGCTGCAGGCCGACCAGGCCATGGCGCTGGTAGTGATCGCTTCGGTCTGGAAGCAGATCAGCTACAACTTCCTCTTCTTCCTCGCCGGGCTGCAATCGATCCCGCGCTCGCTGATCGAGGCGGCGGCGATCGACGGCGCGGGGCCGATGCGGCGCTTCTGGACTATCGTTTTCCCGCTGCTCTCGCCGGCGACGTTCTTCCTGCTGGTAGTCAACATCGTCTACGCTTTCTTCGATACCTTCGGCGTCATCGACGCGACCACGCAGGGCGGGCCGGCCGGTGCCACGCAGATCCTGGTCTACAAGGTGTACTACGACGGTGTCAAGGCGGCCGACCTTGGCGGCTCCTCGGCGCAGTCGGTGGTGCTGATGGCGATCGTCATCGCCCTCACCGCGATCCAGTTCCGCTTCGTCGAGCGCAAGGTGCAGTACTGATGGTCGAAAACCGCCGCTGGCTCGACATCCTGTGCCATGCGGTGCTGATCGCCGGCATCCTGGCAATCGCTTTTCCCCTCTACGTCACCTTCGTCGCCTCGACGCTCACGCAGGACGAGATCCTGCGCGTGCCGATGCCGCTCGTGCCGGGCGAGCACTTCCGGGCGAACTATTCGCAGGTACTGAGCGCCGGCTCGCACAGCGGCGCCGCCGCTCCGGTCGGCCGCATGATGTTCAACAGCCTGGTGATGGCGCTCGCCATCGCGCTGGGCAAGATCGCTATCTCGGTCATCGCCTCGTTCGCCATCGTCTACTTCCGCTTCCCGCTGCGCAATTTCTTCTTCTGGATGATCTTCATCACGCTGATGCTGCCGGTGGAAGTGCGCATCATCCCGACCTACAAGGTGGTGTCGGATCTGGGCATGCTGAACTCCTACGTCGGACTCACTCTGCCATTGATCGCGTCGGCCACTGCAACCTTCCTGTTCCGCCAGTTCTTCCTCACGGTGCCCGAGGAGCTGGCGGAGGCCGCGCGCATGGACGGCGCCGGACCGATGCGCTTCTTCGTCGATGTGCTGCTGCCGCTGTCCAGGACCAGCATCGCGGCGCTGTTCGTGATCCAGTTCATCTACGGCTGGAACCAGTACCTGTGGCCGCTGCTGGTGACGACGGAGGAATCCATGTACACCACCGTGATCGGCATCAAGCGCATGGTCACCGGCGGCGACGCGCTCACCGAATGGAACCTGGTGATGGCCACCGCGATGCTCGCGCTGCTGCCGCCGGCGCTGGTGGTTGTCCTCATGCAGCGGTGGTTCGTCAAAGGTCTGGTGGAGACGGAAAAATAATGGCCGCCGTCTCCCTGCGCGAAGTGAGGAAGGCCTACGGCTCCCTCGAGGTGATCCACGGTGTCAGCGCCGAGATCGCGGACGGCGAGTTCGTAGTGATCGTCGGCCCGTCGGGCTGCGGCAAGTCGACGCTGCTGCGCATGGTGGCGGGCCTGGAGCGGATCACCTCGGGCGAGGTGGCGATCGGCGGCCGCGTGGTGAACGAGCTCGAGCCCAAGGACCGCGATATCGCCATGGTGTTCCAGAACTACGCGCTCTATCCTCACATGAGCGTGTACGAAAACATGTCCTATGGCCTGCGCATCAAGGGTTTCCCCCGCTCCGAGATCGACGCCCGCGTCCGGAGGGCCGCAGGAATATTGGAGCTGGAACCGTTCTTGAACAGAAAGCCGCGGGAGCTCTCCGGCGGCCAGCGCCAGCGGGTCGCCATGGGCCGCGCCATCGTGCGCGAGCCGTCGGTGTTCCTGTTCGACGAGCCGTTGTCCAACCTCGACGCCAAGCTGCGCGTGCAGATGCGCGCCGAGCTGCAGGCGCTGCACCGCCGGCTGGGAACTACCAGCCTTTATGTGACTCACGATCAGGTGGAGGCAATGACGCTCGCGCACCGCATGATCGTGATGAACGCCGGCCGCGCCGAGCAGGTCGGCTCGCCGCTGGCGGTCTATGCGCGCCCGGCTACCGCCTTCGTCGCCGGGTTCATCGGCTCGCCGCCGATGAACCTGGTGCCGCGCGACGGCAAGCTGCTCGGGGTGCGGCCGGAGGAGCTCGAGCCCTGCGCCGAATCCGAGGCGAATCTGGTGGCGCAGGTCGACCTGGTCGAGCAACTCGGCGCCGATATCCTGGTCCACGGCACCGTCGATAGCACCCGCCTCGTGGTGCGCCTGCCGGCTTCGCGGAAGATCGCGGAGGGGCGGCTGCCGCTGCGCTTCGATCCAGCGCGCGCGCACTGGTTCGACCCCGCGAGCGGCGCGCGCCTCGACCCATGAAGTACGACGCCCTTATCGTCGGCGCCGGACACAACGGCCTGACCTGCGCCTGCTACCTGGCGAAGGCTGGCCTGAAGGTCAAGGTCCTCGAGCGTCGGCCCGTGGTGGGCGGCGCCGCGGTTACCGAGGAATTCCATCCCGGCTTCCGCAACTCGGTGGCGGCCTACACCGTGAGCCTGCTGCAGGCCAAGGTGATCGCGGATCTGCACCTGGCCGACCACGGCCTGCGCATAGTCGAGCGGCCGCTTTCCAACTTCCTGCCTTTCGACAACGGCTACCTGAAGGTCGGCGGCGGGCTCGAAGCGACGCAGCGCGAGTTCGCCCGGTTCTCGGCGCGTGACGCGAAGAACCTGGAGTCATACGGAGCGAAGCTCGAGCGCGTCGCCGATGTGCTGCGCGCCATGGCGCTCGAAACGCCGCCCAACGTCGGCGGCGGAGCGCGGGATTTGTTTCGCATGTTCTCTTCCGGGATGAGACTGAAGCGGCTCGACATGGCCGCGCGCCGCGACCTGCTCGGCCTCTTTACGCGCAGCGCCGCGGACTGGCTGGAAGACTGGTTCGAGTCGGCGCCGGTCAAGGCGGTGTTCGGCTTCGACGCGGTGGTCGGCGCCTATGCCAGCCCCTACCACCCCGGCACCGCCTACGTGCTGCTGCACCATTGCTTCGGCGAAGTGAACGGCAAGCGCGGCATCTGGGGACACGCCATCGGCGGCATGGGGGCGATCACCCAGGCGCTCGCCGCCGAAGCGCGCCGGCTCGACGTCGACATCGAGTGCAATGTGGCGGTCGAAAAGATTCTCGATAGGAAAGTCGTCACGGCGGACGGCACCGAAATCGAAGCGCGCGTGGTGGTGGCGAACGTCAATCCGAAGCTGCTGTTCCTGAAGCTGGTCGATGCCTCGCGCCTGGAGCGCGATTTCCGCGAGCGCATCGAGCGCTACAAGTGCGGCTCTGCGACCTTCCGCATGAACGTCGCGCTCTCGGCGCTGCCGCGCTTCTCCGTGCTGCCCGAGGCCGGGCCGCACCATGGCTCTGGCATCATCATGGCGCCGTCGCTCGACTACATGGACCGCGCCTACCTCGACGCGCGTGCCGAAGGCATCGCCCGCAAGCCGATCGTCGAGATGCTGATCCCCAGCACGCTGGACGACAGCCTCGCGCCCAAGGGCGCGCACGTCGCGAGCCTGTTCTGCCAGCACTTCGCGCCGGATGCCGACTGGACCTCGCGCAAGGGCGAAGCGATCGAGCGCATCTTCGACGTGGTCGAGTCGCACGCGCCCGGCTTCCGGCAGAGCGTCATCGCGCATAGCGCGCTTTCGCCCGCCGACCTCGAGCGCGACTTCGGCCTGGTCGGCGGCGACATCTTCCACGGCCAGCTGTCGCTCGACCAGCTCTGGTCGGCTCGGCCGGTGCTGGGTCATGCCGACTACCGCACGCCGCTTCCCGGCCTGTACCTGTGCGGCTCCGGCGCCCACCCGGGCGGCGGCGTCACCGGTGCGCCCGGCCACAACTGCGCGCGCGAGGTGCTGCGAGATCTTGGCAAGCGCTTTCCGGGGTGATGAAGGCCGTTCTCTATCCCCAAACCATCGCGCGCTACTTTCCTGTGTACAACCCGCGCGGCTGCTGGGACTGGTGGGGCTACACGAGCGCGCAATACGCGACCACCGCCGCGCCGCAGATACGCGCCGTGCTCGCGATGGTCAAGCGCCTGGGCGAGCCGCGAAAATGACGCCATCAACATCACTGAGGACTGTCCGAATGAGAACCACGCTTGTCGCCGCCGCCCTTCTGTTCGCCGGGGCGGTGCACGCCCAGCACCACCCCTATGCCGGTCAGCACGAGCGCGAGCTCAAGGCGCTTTCCGCAGACGAGGTGAAGCAATACCTCTCGGGAGCCGGCATGGGCTATGCAAAGGCCGCGGAGCTGAACAAGTTTCCGGGGCCGATGCACGCGCTCGAGCTGGCCGACCAGCTCAAGCTGAGCGGCGAGCAGCGCGCGGCCACCCAGCGCCTGATGGACGTCCACAAGACCGAAGCGAGCGGCCTCGGCACGGAACTGGTGGCCGCCGAGCGCGAGCTGGATGTGCTCTTCCGCAGCGGCAAGGTGGACGAGGCAGTCCTCGCCCGGGCTGTGCGCACCGCGGCCGCGCTCGAGGGTGAGTACCGGTTGTCGCACCTGGAAACGCATCGCCGCATGCGCGCGCTGCTCACCGACGAGCAGGTGAAGCGCTACGACGAGCTGCGCGGGTACGGATCCAGCAAGCCGGGGCAGCACCGCCACTGATGGACCGCAGGGCCTTTCTCGCTACCGGCGCGGCGATTGCCGTCGCGCCCGGATGCTCGTTCCTGCAGCCCACAGCGAGGAATCTGCGCACCGCTCAGGCGCGCCAGAGTCTGGCCGGAGCCGGCCATCCCGATACCGCGGTGTGGGCGTACAACGGCGTGGTCCCTGGCACGGAGCTGAGATTCCGGCAGGGCGAGCGCGTGAGGATCGCGGTGGAGAACGCGCTCGGCGTCGATACCACGGTGCACTGGCACGGCATCCGCCTGCCGAACGCGATGGACGGCGTGCCGCACCTGACCCAGCCGCCGATCGCGGCGAACGGCGGGCGCTTCCTCTATGAGTTCGAGCTGCCCGACGCCGGCACTTACTGGTACCACCCGCACCTCGGCAACCCGGAGCAGGTGAGCCGCGGCTTGTACGGCGCGCTGATCGTCGAGGAGCGCGAGCCGCCGGCCGTCGATCGCGACGTCGTCTGGGTGCTCTCCGACTGGGAACTCGACCGGCATGGGCGCCTCGACGAGGAGTTCACCAGTCCCATGGCGGCGAGCCACGACGGCCGCATCGGCAACACCGTCACGGTGAATGGCATGGTGCGCGATACGTTCGCGGTTCAGCCGGGCGAGCGCATCCGGCTGCGTTTGATCAACGCCGCATCGGCGAGGATCTGCGGCCTCGTGTTCGAAGGGCACGCGCCGACAGTCGTCGCGCTGGACGGCCATCCGGTCGCGCCGCACGCCGCTCCACGCGTGGTGCTTGGACCGGGTATGCGCGCCGACCTGATGCTCGATTGCACGGCGAAGCCGGGAAGCCAGCACCGCGTCATCGACAGCTTCTACCGGCAGAACGCGTACGAACTGCTCAAGCTTCAATACCGGGACGACAAGCCGGTCCGGGAAAGCTTCCGGCCTGTGCAGGCGTTGCGGGCCAATCCAGTCGCGCGACCCGACCTGGCCAAGGCCGAGCGGCACCGCATCGTGTTCGGCGGTGGCGCGATGGGCCGTGTGCCGGACCAGGCTCGCCACAAGGGCATGTTCTGGACCGTCAACGGACAGCCGATGGCCGACGACCACGATCACCGCCACCATCCGCCGCTGCTTGCGCTGGCCCTGCGCAAGTCCTACGTGCTGGAACTAGTCAACGACACCGCATGGCATCACCCGATCCACCTTCACGGCCACGCGTTCCGCGTGCTTACCCACAACGGAAAACCGGTCGAGCGCGAGCAGTGGAGCGATACCGTTCTGCTCGATCCGAAGAGCCGCGCGGAAATTGCCTTCGTCGCCGACAATCCGGGCGGCTGGATGCTTCACTGCCATGTGCTCGAGCACCAGGCGAGCGGCATGATGGCCGTGGTTCACGTCGCATGAGGCTGTTTTGCGTCGCGCTCGTCTTCTTGTCTGGATGCGGGGACGAGCAGCCCGCGCCGCCGAACCTTGCCGTCGGCAAGAGCGTCTATGACCTGCACTGCACCGCGTGCCACGGCGCGAAGCTGGAAGGCCAGCCGGACTGGCAGCGCAAGCTGCCGAACGGGCGCTTCCCCGCCCCGCCGCACGACGGCAGCGGGCACACCTGGCACCACACGGATGAGTATCTCTTCGGCATCACCAAGCACGGTCCGGTGCCGCCGTATGCGCCGAGCGGCTACGAAAGCGACATGCCGGCGTTCAGCGGAAAATTGAGCGACGAGGAGATCCGTGCCGTGCTTGCGTATATCGGCTCGCACTGGTCCGCCGACGTGCTCAAGTTGCGCGCGGAAATGCTGCGCAACAGGCGCTAGGCGCGCAGCTCGGCGAGGGCCTCGCGAATGACGATTCGGCCCGACGACAACCCCAGGATGGCGAGAACGGCCGCGACGCCTACGTCCGGCCAGACCGTTCCGGTACCGACCACACCGGCAGCAGCGACGAGCACGAGGATGTTGGCGATGACGTCGTTGCGCGTGCAGAGCCAGACCGACCTCATGTTGGCGTCGCCTTCGCGGAAGCGGTAGAGCAGGGCTGCGACACTGAAGTTGACGGCCAGGGCAAGCAGTCCGACCACGCCCATCGTGATGGGCTCGGGCGGCACGCCGAGCCAGGCCCGCCAGGCCGCATAGGCCAGCACGGCGATCCCGTACACCGACATGGCCGCGCCCTTCAGCAGCGCGACGCGGGACAGCCAAGCGCCGCCCACCGCCAGGGCACCCAGGCTGAGGGCGTAGTTGGCAGAGTCGCCGAGGAAGTCGGCGGCGTCCGCGGCCAGCGCCGTCGACCCGGAGAAAACGCTGGCGATGAGCTCGATGCCGAACATCGCCGCGTTCGCGATGAGGGCAATCCACAGTACCCGGCGGTACGATAGGTTGTCGCGCGGCGCGGGTGGGACGTGGCAGTGGTCGTGGTCGTGGCTCACACCCGCTATTCGAAACCTTGTAGCCGCTACAGGGTCAAGAGATAAAGGAAACTGCGATGAGAATCGGAGAGCTGGCCAAACAGGCGGGAACCGACGCCCAGACAGTGCGCTACTACGAGCGCGAGGGGCTCCTCGACGCGCCTTCGCGCACGGCCTCAGGCTATCGGGCGTACGGCCCCCGCCATGTCGAGCGCCTCAATTTCATCCGCCATTGCCGCTCCCTCGACATGCCGCTGGCCGACGTGAAGCGCCTGCTCGAGCTGTCGAGCGACCGGGGGGTTTCATGCGACGACGTCAACGCGCTGGTCCAGTCGCACCTCGATCGAGTGCGCGTCAAGCGCGCCGCACTGGAATCCCTGGAAAAGCAGCTGGCGGCCTTGCGTGCTCACTGCGAGTCAGGCCACCGCATCGCGGACTGCGGCATTCTCGAGGAGCTGATCCACGCGGCGCAGGGCGAGGCGTGCGCCTGCCATCCACGCTAGAGGGGTAGACTAGCCCCATGACGATCTACATGCAGAGCGCGGTGCGAGCACCGGAAGCCGCGCCCATGACGGAGGCGGAGCGCAAGGCGCGCATCGAGCTCGCCGCGGCCTACCGCATCTTCAACATGCTCGGCTGGGTCGAGATGATCTTCAACCACATCACGGTGCGGGTGCCGGGGCCCGACGTACGATTCCTGATCAATCCGTTCGGCCTGCACTACAGCGAGATCACGGCGTCCAACCTGCTGCTGATCGACATCGACGGCAATCCGGTGCGCGAGGCGAAGTACCCGGTGAACCGGGCGGGCTTCGTGATTCACTCGGCGATTCATGGCGCGATCGACGGTGCGCACTGCGTCATGCACACGCACACGACGAGCGGGATTGCAGTCGCCTGCCAGAAGAGCGGGCTGTCGTCCGACAACTTCTACGGCGCGATGCTGCACGGCCAGGTCGCCTACCACGAGTTCGAGGGCATCACGGTCGAGGAGGGCGAGCGGGGGCGTCTGGTGCGCAGCATCGGAGCCCGGCAGGCGGTGATCCTGCGCAACCACGGCCTGCTTGCCTGGGGGCCGAGCGTGCCGGAGGCCTTCATGGTGCTGTGGACGCTGCAACGCGCCTGCGACGTGCAGATCGCGGCGAGCGCCGCCGGGCCGGTCAACCCGATCCGCCCGGAGGTGTTCGAGCAGACGGTGCGCGAAGGCGGGCCGGCGGAGAAGCGCACCTGCGAGGACGTGTTCGCGGCGCTGCAGCGCCAGATCGATGCGCGCGACCCGTCCTACCGCGATTGACGTTGACGTAAACGTCAACTAGGCTATCCGCCTCCATGACGGACCTGGCCGACTCCAAGAATCTCGTCTACAAGGCGAGGCACAAGATCCGCTTCGTCACCGCGGCGAGCCTGTTCGACGGCCACGACGCCTCGATCAACATCATGCGCCGCATCCTGCAGGCCTCGGGGGCGGAAGTGATCCACCTCGGTCACAATCGCTCGGTCGACGAGGTAGTGAGCGCGGTCGTGCAGGAGGATGCGCAGGGCGTCGCGGTGTCGTCCTATCAGGGCGGCCATATCGAGTATTTCAAATACATGATCGATCTCCTGCGCGAGCGAGGCGGCGCGCGGGTGCAGGTGTTCGGCGGCGGCGGCGGGGTCATCGTCGGTTCCGAGATCAAGGAGCTGCAGGACTACGGCGTGGCGCGCATCTACTCGCCCGAGGACGGCCAGCGCATGGGCCTGCAGGGCATGATCAACGACATGCTCGCGCGTTGTGACTTTGATCCGGCACAGAAGGAACCAAAGACGCTGGCTCAGACGATCACCGCGCTCGAGCTCGGTGTTCTTGATCCGAAGAAAATACAGGCCAAAACTGCCCCGGTTCTGGGCGTAACCGGCACCGGCGGGGCGGGCAAGAGCTCCCTCACCGACGAGCTGGTGCGCCGTTTCCGCCTCGACCAGGGCGATGCGGTGAAGATCGCGATCCTTTCCGTGGATCCGACGCGGAGCAAGACCGGCGGTGCGCTGCTCGGCGACCGCATCCGGATGAACGCGATCCATGGGCCGAACACCTTCATGCGCTCGCTGGCGACGCGCGAGGCCGGCAGCGAGCTTTCGGCGGCGATCGGCGACGCGATTGCGGCATGCAAGGCGGCAGGCTACGACCTGGTCATCGTGGAAACAGCCGGCATCGGCCAGGGCGACGCCGCCATCGTGCCGCACGTCGATGCGTCGCTGTACGTGATGACGCCGGAGTTCGGCGCCGCCAGCCAGCTCGAGAAAATCGACATGCTCGACTTCGCCGATTTCGTAGCGATCAACAAGTTCGACCGCCGTGGTGCCGAGGACGCGCTGCGCGACGTGCGCAAGCAGATGCAGCGGAACAAGCAGGTGTTCGGGGTTGCGCCGGAGGCGATGCCGGTTTTCGGCACGATCGCCGCGCGCTTCAACGACGACGGCGTGACCGCGCTCTACCACGCGCTCGCCGCGAAGCTCGCCGAGAAGGGCCTCAAGCTCAAGCCCGGCGCGCTGCCCAGGCCGGCGGCGAAGGTGTCCTCCGGTACCAACGTCGTGGTCCCGCCGCCGCGCCAGCGCTACCTCGCGGAGATCGCCGAGAGCTTGCGCGGCTATCACGCATTTACCGCCGAGCAGGTGAAGCTCGCGCGCGAGCGCCAGCAGCTATCGGCGACAAAGGCAATGCTGGGCAAGGACGTGCCGGAAATCGATTCCCTCCTGGGGAGGAAGAAGCTGGATGCCGACGCCCAGAGCCTGCTCGAATCCTGGCCGGAGGTCGTGAAGGCGTATTCGGGCGACGAGCAGGTGGTGAAGATTCGCGGCAAGGAGGTCCGTACCGCGCTCAACACCACCTCGCTTTCCGGCACCAAGGTGCCCAAGGTCGCGCTGCCGAAGTTCGAGGACCACGGCGAGCTGCTGCGCTGGCGTATGCGCGAGAACCTGCCGGGCGAGTTCCCGTTCACCGGCGGCGTGTTCGCGTTCAAGCGCGAGAACGAAGACCCGACGCGCATGTTCGCGGGCGAGGGCGACGCGTTCCGCACCAACAAGCGCTTTCACCTGCTGTCGAAGGACCTGCCCGCCAAGCGCCTGTCGACCGCGTTCGACTCGGTGACGCTCTACGGCTTCGACCCCGACGAGCGGCCCGACATCTACGGCAAGGTCGGCAATTCCGGCGTGTCGATCGCCACGCTCGAGGACATGAAGGTCCTCTATTCGGGGTTCGACCTGTGCAGCCCGCAGACTTCGGTGTCGATGACCATCAACGGCCCGGCACCGACGATTCTGGCGATGTTCTTCAATACGGCGATCGATCAACAGGTCGAAAGGCTGGGTCGAAAACCAACGGAAAAAGAGCTTCAGGAAATAAAGGCGAAAGCTCTTTCGGCCGTGCGCGGCACGGTGCAGGCCGACATCCTCAAGGAAGACCAGGGGCAGAACACCTGCATCTTCTCAACGGAGTTCTCGCTCAAGGTGATGGGCGACATCCAGCAGTACTTCATCGAGCACGACGTGCGCAACTTCTACTCGGTCTCGATCTCGGGCTATCACATCGCCGAAGCCGGCGCCAACCCGATCAGCCAGCTCGCCTTCACGCTCGCCAACGGATTTACCTTTGTTGAAGCCTATCTCGCTCGCGGCATGGACATCGACGAGTTCGCGCCGAACCTGTCGTTCTTCTTCTCCTACGGCATGGACCCCGAGTACGCGGTGCTCGGCCGGGTGGCGCGGCGCATCTGGGCGGTGGCGATGAAGCGCCGCTACGGCGCCAACGAGCGCAGCCAGAAGCTCAAGTTCCACTCGCAGACCTCGGGGCGCTCGCTGCACGCGCAGGAGATCGCCTTCAACGACATCCGCACCACGCTGCAGGCGCTGATCTCGACCTACGACAACACCAACTCGCTGCACACCAACGCCTACGACGAGGCGATCACCACCCCGACCGAGGAATCGGTGCGCCGCGCGATGGCGATCCAGATGATCATCAATCGCGAGTGGGGCGTGGCGAAGAACGAGAACCCGAACCAGGGCTCGTTCGTGATGGACGAGCTCACCGATCTGGTCGAGGAGGCGGTGCTCAAGGAATTCGAGGCCATCTCGAGCCGCGGCGGCGTGCTCGGCGCCATGGAAACCGGCTACCAGCGCGGCAAGATCCAGGAGGAGTCGCTCTACTACGAGCACAAGAAGCACGACGGCTCCTATCCCATCATCGGCGTCAACACCTTCCGCAACCCGCACGGCGACTCGACGCCGCAGAAGCTCGAGCTGATCCGCTCCACGGAGGAAGAGAAGCAATCGCAGCTGAAAAGGCTGAGGGATTTTCACCACCTGAACGCCAGCGTCTCTTCTCAAATGCTGAAAAAACTTCAGCAGGCGGTCATCCGCGACGAGAACGTCTTCGCCGTGCTGATGGACGCGGTACGCGTCTGCTCGCTAGGCCAGATCACCCACGCCCTGTTCGAAGTCGGGGGTCAGTACCGGCGCAGCATGTAGCGCCCGGGCGTCGTCAGGTCACTGCGCGCGCCTGTTCGAGCGTCGTCAGGCCGCGCAGCGCTTTCTCGATGCCATCCTGGCGCAACGTGCGCATGCCCTGCGTGAGCGCGCAGTGCGCGACGTCCGCGGCGGGAGAGCGCAAATGCACCAGGCGCCGGATCTCCGGTGTCCCGACCAGGAGCTCGTGCAATGCCACGCGGCCTTTGTATCCGCTTCGGTCGCAACGGTCGCAGCCGACCGCTTGCGCGAGCTGTGGCGCGCCCTTTGCCTCCTCACGCCAGCGCGAGGCAACCTGCTCTGGCTTCTCGTCCAGTCCCGCGCAGTATTCCTCCGCCAGCTTGTGCAACGTGGCGCTGTCGGATCTCACGTGCTGGACGCAATGCGGACATACACGCCGGGCCAGTCGTTGGGCGAGCACGCCGAGCAGCGCGTCGCCGAAGCTGAAGGGATCCAGGCCCATATCGAGCAGGCGCGTGATGCTCTCGGGCGCGCTGTTGGTGTGCAGCGTAGACAGCACGAGGTGTCCGGTGAGCGACGCTTCGACAGCGATCCGGGCGGTTTCCTCGTCGCGCATCTCGCCCACCATCACCACGTCGGGATCCGCCCGCAGAAAGGAACGCAATGCGGTAGCGAAGGTCCAGCCGATTTTCGGGTGGACCTGCACCTGCGACAGCCCGGGCTGGGTGATCTCCACGGGGTCTTCCGCCGTCCAGATCTTGCGCGCGCCGTTGTTCAGGTGCGCCAGCACCGAGTGAAGGGTGGTTGTCTTGCCCGAGCCTGTGGGCCCGCAGACCAGGAACAGGCCGTAAGGACGCTCGGCAATGGCGCGCAGGGATTGCAGAACCCGGGGAGCCAGTTCCAGCGCGCCGAGCGGCTTGGGTGTCGCCGCCACGAGCAAGCGCAGAACGACCTCCTCCAGGCCGTTGTTCGTCGGAATCGTCGCCACTCGCAACTCGATGTTTGCCGGGCCAAACCGCTTGAAGTCGATTTTCCCGTCCTGCGCCTTGCGCCGCTCCGAAATGTCCAGGCTCGCCATGATCTTGATGCGGGAGACCACTGCCCTGCGGAATTTGGCCGGCAGCGTCAGGTACTCGCGCAGCACTCCATCACGGCGAAAGCGCACGCCGACGTCCCCGCGGCCGGCCCGCGGTTCGATATGAATATCCGAGGCGCCCTGCTCATGCGCATCGAGGACGATCTTGTTGACCAGCTTGACGAGGGTATTGTCAGTCTCGCGCACCGTGTCGTCGGACGCTTCGGCCTCGCTTTGTCCTGGCGTGTGCTCGAGGCTCAACTGAGACGCCAGCTGGTCGATGTTGCTGCTCTCGAACGGGATCGAGAAGCCAGGGCTTGCCGGCGCGCTTTCCGGATGCTCCTTGCCGCTTGCCATTGCCTCGGTCCAGACCACCGGCTCCTCGCTCAACTTGTTCGACAACGCGTAGCTGATGTCCTCGCCGGTCGCGAGTACCGGTGCGATGCGTTGCCCGCTGGAGAAGCGGACCGCGTCGATGACGCGGAAGTCCATCGGGTTCTCCATCGCCACCGCGAGCGTGCCCTCGGAGAGGTAGAGCGGGATCACTTTCAGCTTCACCATCGCGTCGCGTGACAGAAGCTTGAGCGCCTTGCCGTCGAAGCGGAACTTGCGCAAGTCGACCCACGGAATGCCCATTTTCTGGGCCAGCACCGAGCGCAGGGTAAGAGAGTCGACCAGGCCCATCTCGATCAGGATCTCTCCCAGCGGCCGTTTTTTCTGCAGGCGCTGCTCGGCAAGGGCCTCGTCGATCTGGTCTTCCGAGACCAGGCCCATCTCGACCAGCACTTCGCCCAGCTTGCGCACCGTGCCGGCTCCCTGCGCGCCCAGCGCCAGAGCCAGCTGCTCCGAGGAGACGATGCGCTTCTCCAGCAACAGATCGCCGAGACGCTGCTTTCGCAGGTCGCGTTGCCGCTCGAGAGCGCGCTGCAGTCCCTCCCGCGAAAGCTGAGCGGATTCGACCAGAAGCTCTCCGAGCGGCTCGCCGATGGTGACGCTCTCGATGCCGGCGCTCGGATACAGCACACGCACCGCCCCTTTGTTCTCGTCGACGAGATAGATGGCCAGACCCAGATCGCTGGACGTGTAGCCAAACAGCTCGCCCGTTATCAGGTTGCCGTCACGAAAACTGATGGTGAATAGCGCCTTGCGCGCCAGCATCTCCACTTTCAAGCCGCCCTCGCGCAGCCCGCGAATGCTGGTCTTGAGCTCGACCGGCAGCGTGAAGCGCACCTCGCGCGCCGGCTCGAAGGACAATCTCTGCAGCTCCTTCGTCCCGGCCACCTGAAGCTCGATCATGCGGGCATCGTGGTCGATGCCAAGCAAGAATCCTTCGACATGCGGCCGATCGAAAAACGATATCCGGCACGTCTCGAGCGGAGCGCTGCCGAGCGCATCACTCGTGCTGGCAATGCCGACGCGCGTCAACAATCCGGCCCACAGGCCGCGGTGCACTGCAGCTATAGGGACAGTCCTGCCGTTAGGCGGCGTTTCTCGGCCAACTATGACTGTCGCGGATTTCATTTGGACCCTGATCGAGGGCAGGAAGATCTTGGGGAGGCTAGGGGTTCCCCGAGCGAAACACCGTGCGGCGGCGCACATAGCCGGTACTACCGCGTGCAGCGTGCGCTACACGGCGACCGAGCGGTTGCGGCCCAGCTGCTTTGCGCGGTAGAGCGCCTCGTCGGCGCGCTGCGTGAGGTCGCGCGACACCTTGTCGCGCTCGGGCACGTAGGTCGCGATGCCCGCGCTGAACGTCACCAGGTCCGAGGTCGTCGAGCCGGCGTGGGCGATGGCGAGCGCGGCGATCTCGCTCTGTGCCGTCTCGACGACTTGCAGCGCGCCGGCGGCGGGGGTGTCGGGCAGCAGCAGCGCGAACTCTTCGCCGCCGTAGCGTGCGGCGACGTCCGTGGCGCGCTTGCAGCTGCGCGCGAGCGCGGCCGCGACCTGGCGCAGGCATTCATCGCCGGCGAGGTGCCCGTAGCGGTCGTTGTAGGCCTTGAAGTGGTCGACGTCGCAAAGCACCACCGAGAACGGCTCGTGCCGCCGTACCGCGTCGAGGAAGGTCCGCTCGATGAGGAAATCGAAGGCGCGCCGGTTGGCGATGCCCGTGAGGCCGTCCTGCTGCGAGAGCGTTTCCAGCCGCTGGTTGGCGGCGCTCAGCTCGTTCGACATGTCGAGCAGCTTGCGGCGCATCTGGTCGAGGCGCTGCAGGGCGCGCATCTTGGCATTCAGCACGACTGTGCTCACCGGCTTGACCAGGTAGTCGTCGCCGCCGCATTCGATGGCGCGCTTGAGGTCCTGGTCGTCCTCGCTCGCCGAAAGGAAGATGATCGGCACCCATTCCTGCGGCGACACCGCCCGCATGCGCCGCGCCGTTTCGTAGCCGTCGATGCCGGGCATGTTGACATCGAGCAGCACCAGGCCCGGCTGCTCGGCGGCGAACAGCTCGAGCGCCTTCTCGCCGCAATCGGCCAGCAGCGGCTCGAACTTCATGGCACTTACCGCGGCGGCAAGCACCGCGCGGATCACATCAGAATCGTCGACGATGAGGATCTTAGACATGCCGGATTGTCCTGCACCGCGGCGCAGCAGGGCAATTAGTGCTGCGGCGTGCGCCCGGGATAGCAGCGGTCGCGCCCTGCGACCTTCGCGCGATACAGGGCGTAGCAGGCGTTTGCGATAAGGCCGGCTGCATCCGGCGCCTGCTTCGAATGCAAGGCGATGCCGATGCTTGCGGTGAGCCTAAGCGACAGGCAATCGACGACGAAGGGCTCCCGGCAGGCCTCGAGCAGGGCGCGCGCAAGCCGGGCCGCCCGCGCGAGCTCGCTCGCCTCGATCGCCACGGCGAAATCGTCGCCGCCGAAATGACCGAGCAGGGCTCCGCTGGGAAAGGCGCGTGCTATGCGGGCGGCCGCTTCACGCAGCACCTGGTCGCCGGTGTCGTGGCCGAGCAGATCGTTCACGTCCCGGAATCGGTCGAGGTCGATGTGCAGCAGCGCCACGCGGGGGACCCGGCTGGCCGCCAGGACCTGGTCGAGGCGGGCGCGGAACAGCTGCTGGTTGGGCAGCCAGGTGAGCGGATCGAGTGCGGGCGGCAAGCCGCCTAGCGTACGGACGGTTACCAAATTTGACAACCATTGGTAACCATCGCCGCGAGGGCTTGGTGCTACTGTCCGATTTCTGGTGCTTCCCAATGAAAAACAAGGCTTTAGCAAGCGGCTGCGCGACAGCCTGAAGCGCGCCGGCGTGCGCCACGGCAGCCCCTCGGGCATCGCGCGCGAGTTCAACCTGCGCTACGAGGGAACCCCGGTCACGCCGCAGGCAGTGCGCAAGTGGCTCGCCGGCCAGTCGTTGCCTTCCCAGGACAAGATGCGGGCACTCGCGCTATGGCTCGAGACCTCGCCGCAGTGGCTGCGCTTTGGCGAAGGCGAAAGCGCGCCGCCGCGCCTGCGCCAGGAAGCGGCGCCCTACCGGGTCGAGGGCGGCTGGGTGGGCAAGAAATACGAAGCCATGAACGACGCGCACAAGAAGATGATCGTCGAGCTGATCCTCGCGCTGCTGAGACTGGAGGGTAAGCGCTGAATGAAGCCAAGCTTTCACGCCGACCATATCGGCAGCCTGCTGCGGCCCGAGCGGCTGATCGCCGCGGCGCGCAGCGCACGCGAGGGCAAGCTCGATGCCGCCGGTTTTCGCGCCGTTCAGGACGACTGCATCCGCGAGGCAGTCAAGCTGCAGGAGGCGCTCGGCGTGCCGGCCGTGACCGACGGCGAATTCCGCCGCCGCGCGTGGTCCTCGGGCTTCATCGAGGCGGTCGAAGGCTTTGGCCTGCGCGAAGGAACGATCCTCGGCTTTCACGACGAGAAAGGCGACAAGGGCAGCGCGCCCTCACCGTATGCAAAAGCGCGGCTCAAGCGCGTGCGCGGCATCGCAACGGAGGAGTTCAGGTTCCTCAAGAGCGTCGTGAAGAAGGGGCTGCCCAAGATCACGCTGCCGGCGCCCGACGTGATGCATTTTTTCCTTGGCCCGCGCAGTGCGGACGAGAACGTCTACCCCGATATCGAGCAGTTCTACGCCGATCTTGCCGCGATCTATCGCGACGAGATTTCCGAGCTGGCGAAGCTGGGCTGCACCTATCTGCAGCTCGACGACACGGCGCTGCCGTGCAACTGCGACGAGCACGCGCGCGCCGATGTGCGCGCCCGCGGCGAGGATCCGGATGCGCTGACGGCGCGCTACGTGCGCCTGGCAAACGAGGTGCTTTCGGCCTGCCCGCCCGGCATGGCAAAAGCGATCCACATGTGCCGCGGCAACCTGCGCGGCGCCTGGATGGCCGAAGGCGGCTACGAGCCGATCGCCGAGCGCGTGTTCAGCGAGCTCGCAGTCGATGCCTTCCTGCTGGAGTTCGACTCGCCGCGCGCCGGCGACTTCCGGCCGTTGCGCTTCCTGCCGAAGGGAAAGAAGGTGGTCCTGGGCCTGATCTCCACTAAGGCGCCCGTTCTTGAAGAGGAAGACGCGTTGAAGAGGCGGATCGATGAGGCTTCGAAGTATGTGGCGCTCGAGCAGCTCGGGCTCTCGCCGCAATGCGGCTTCAGCTCCGTGGCGGGTTCCGGACAGCCGATCAGTGCCGACGACCAGAAGCGCAAGCTCGAGCTCGTACTGCGCGTCGCGGGAGAGGTCTGGCCCGGCTAGTTGACGCTGGCGCCGGTCTGCTTCACGACCCGGCCCCATTTTTCGTACTCGGCGCGGATGTACGTCGCCGCCGCTTCCGGGCCGGCGAACGTCGCTTCAACGCCGGCGCTGTTGAAGCTTTTCTGCAGCTCGGGGTCCTGTAGCGCCTTGGCCGTCTCGTCGACCAGCCGCTTGATGATGTCCGGCGGCGTGCCGACGGGCGCGGCGAGGTTGAGCCATAGCGTCGCCTCGTAGCCGGGCACGCCCGCCTCCGCGACCGTCGGCACCTCCGACAGCTCCGGCCAACGCTTGGGCGTGCTCACCGCCAGCGCCTTCAGCCGTCCCGCCTTCAGGTGGGAAAGCGCGTTGGGGATGCCCGCGAACGAGACCTTCACCTGACCGGACACCATGTCCTGCATCGCCGGCCCGCTGCCCTTGTAGGGGACATGGTTGAGCTCGATCCCGGCCATGGAAGCGAATAGCGCCGAAACGAGGTGCTGCGCGCTGCCGTTGCCCGAGCTCGCATAGTCGATCTTGCCAGGCTGCGCCTTGGCGGCGGCGATCAGCTCTCGCACCGAGCTCACGCCGATCTGCGGGTTGACCACCAGAATGTAAGGACCGCTCGCTACCAGCGCGAAATGGTTGAAATCCTTCAGCGCGTCGTACGGCATGGTCTTGTAGAGCCATGGCGCAACGACGTGCGGCGTGCCGGTGAGCAGCAGGTTGTAGCCGTCCGGCGGCGATTTCGCCACGGAATCGGCGCCGATGGTGCCGCCGGCGCCGGGCTTGTTCTCGATGTAGACCTGCTTGCCGAGCGCGCTCGACAAGCGCGGCGCGAGCATTCGCGCCGGCGTGTCGGCGAAGCCGCCCGGGGACAGCGGCACCACCAGGCGGATCGGACGCGACGGCCAGGACTGCGCCGCCGCCTCGCCTATGAAAAAAACAAGAAGAAGCAGGGCAAACCTCATCCGCTGCATCTCATCCTCTGTATACCGGCTCCGGCAATGTGAAGTAGGCGTGCAGGATATGGTACACGCCCATATAGTTCTTCTGCTGGAAGCTGGCGTGCGAGATGCCTTCCATCACCGAGAACTGCTTGTCCGCGTGCGGCAGGAGGCGGTAGAACTCGAGCAGGTCCTCGAAGCTCGCGATGCCGTCCCACTGGCCGCGCATGACGAGCGTGGGCACATTGATCTTCGCCGGATCGACGAGCGGCAGCTTCGAGCACATGTCGACGTAGGTGCCGGTGGGCACGGAATCGTCGAGCTTCAGGATCTCGGTGGCGAAAGCATCGATGGTGGCCTGGTCGGCCGTCCCCGGATGGTCGCGGTTGAAGATGCTGTTCACGAAGGCGCGGTCGATCGGCCGGCGGTTCTTTGCCTGGAACTCGGGCAGGCGCTTCCTGCGCTCGACGAGAGTCGGGGCGCCCTCACCGGTCCATACGAACGCGTCAAGCGCAAGGCGCGCCACGCGCTCGGGATGCCGCTGCGCGAACAGCGCCGCCTTCAGGGCGCCCGAGGAAATGCCGTACACGAGCAGTTTTTTATGTTTTGATTTTTCCAGAATAAACCTGGAACCGGCTTCGAGGTCGTCGGCGCCGTTGGAAATGTCGAAGTTGATCGGGCGCGACTTGTCCGAGCGGCCGTAGCCCTCGTTGTCCATGGTCCAGGTGTCGAAGCCGCGCTCGGCGAACCACTCCATCGCCGAGGAATGCGGCCGCCCCGGCACGTGCAGGTCGAAGGTCGGCTGCGATGCCATCGACGAGCCGTGCACGAAGAGGAGCGTGCCGCGGGCGGGGCCGGCCGCAGGTTTGTGCCAGAGGAACAGCTTGATGTCGCCCTTGCTTGTCCAGTGCTCCGTGCCCTTCATCGGTGCGCGTCCTTGCTTATATGGGGGAGTCCCCCGATTTTATGCAAGAATCCGCCGGCCTAGAGGAGGAGGCTCGATGGCGATCGACATCGGGACGCTGGACACGTTTCCGAAGCTGCTGATGCATCACGCGCGCGCGCGCGGCGCCAAGCCCGCGATCCGCGAGAAGGACCTCGGCATCTGGCAGACGTGGACCTGGGGGCGCCTGGGCGACGAGGTGCGCTCGCTCGCCTGCGGCCTCGCCGCGCAAGGCCTGAAGCGCGGGGAGCATATCGCCCTGGTCGGCGACAACCGGCCGCGCATCTACGCCGCGATGTGCGCCGCGCAGTGCCTGGGCGCGATCCCGGTGCCGCTGTACCAGGATGCGGTCGCCTCCGAAATGGCGTTCCCGATCCAGAACGCGCAGATCACGCACGCATTCGCCGAGGACCAGGAGCAGGTCGACAAGCTGCTCGAGATCCTGCCGCAGTGCCCGGCGCTCAAGCGCATCTACTACGACGATCCGCGCGGCATGCGCCACTACGCGCAGGCGCAGGTGACGAGCTACGAGGAATTGATTCAGACGAAGGTCGATCCGGCTTTCATAGACGCCGAGATCGCCAAAGGCAGCGGGCAGGACAGCGCCGCCATGCTCTTCACCTCGGGCACCACCGGCGCCGCGAAGGGCGTGGTGCTCACGCACCATGCGCTCATCGACCGCGCCAAGGTCGCTGCCGACATGGAGCGCCTGGACGATGCGGATGTGGTGCTCGCCTACCTGCCGCCGGCGTGGATCGGGCAATACATCTTTTCCTACGCGCAGCCCTTCGTCACCGGCTACTGCATCTGCTGCCCGGAGTCGGCGGAAACCGTCATGACCGACATGCGCGAAGTCGGGCCGACCTACTACTTCGCGCCGCCGCGGGTGCTGGAAGCCCTGCTCACCCAGGTGTCCATCCGCATGGAGGACGCCGCCGCGCCCAAGCGCTGGCTGTACCGGCGCTTCATGGCGATCGCCAACCGTGCCGGCGGCGCCCTCCTGGATGGCAGGCCGGTGTCGATGTTCGATCGATTCCTCTATTTTCTGGGCAATATTCTTGTCTACGGCCCGCTGCGCAATGTCCTGGGCATGAGCCGGGTGCGCGTCGCCTACACCGCGGGCGAGGCGATTGGGCCGGATCTCTTCACGTTCTACCGCTCCCTCGGCATCAACCTGAAGCAGCTCTACGGCTCGACCGAGACCAGCGTGTTCGTCTGCATCCAGCCCGACGGCCAGGTGAAGCCCGATACGGTCGGGCCGGCGGTACCGGGTGTCGAGCTGAAATTCACGCCGCAGCGCGAGCTCCTCATCCGCTCGCCCGGGCTGTTCAAGGAGTACTACAAGAACCCGCAGGCGACGAGCGAAGCGAAGGACGCCGAAGGCTGGTTCCACACCGGCGATGCCGGCTACGTCGACCAGGACGGCCACCTCAAGATCATCGACCGGGTGAAGGACGTCGGCGCGCTCGCCGACGGCACGCTGTTCGCGCCGAAGTACCTCGAGAACAAGCTCAAGTTCTTCCCCTACATCCGCGAGGCGGTGTGCTTCGGCCACCAGCGCGAGAAGGTCTGCGCCTTCATCAACTTCGACATCGACGCGGTCGCCAACTGGGCGGAAAAGCGCAACATGCCCTATTCGGGCTATACCGATCTCGCCTCGCGCGACGAGGTGTACGACCTGGTGCGCGAGTGCATCGAGCGCGTCAACGCCGACCTCGCCGGGGAGCCGGAGCTCGCCAACTCGCAGATCCACCGCTTCCTCATCCTGCACAAGGAGCTCGACGCCGACGACGGCGAGCTCACGCGCACGCGCAAGGTGCGCCGCGGCCATATCGCCGAGCGCTACGCGCCGCTGGTGCAGGCGCTGTACGACGGCCGGCAGACGGTGCACGTCGAAGCGCAGGTGAAGTACGAGGACGGCCGCAGCGGGACCTTCTCTTCCGACCTGAAGATCCGCGACGCGAAGACGTTCGCGCCCGCGGCCGCCAAGAAGGCTGCATGAGGGGCAGCGTCGGCGAGGTCGTGCTGTCGGTGCAGGACGTGTCGCTCGCTTTCGGCGGCGTGCGCGCGCTGCAGGAAGTGTCGTTCGACGTGCGCGAGCACGAGGTGCGCGCCATCATCGGCCCCAACGGCGCCGGCAAGAGCTCGATGCTGAACGTGCTGAACGGGGTCTATCACCCGCAGCAGGGAAGAATAAGGTTCAAGGGCAAAGAGTTCACCGACATGGATTCGCACCGCGCCGCGTCCATGGGGATCGCGCGCACCTTCCAGAACATCGCCCTCTTCAAGGGAATGACGGTGCTCGACAACATCATGACCGGCCGCAACCTGAAAATGCACTGCAACTTCCTGCAGCAGGCGTTGTGGCTGGGGGCGGCGAAGCGCGAGGAGCTCGAGCACCGCCTGGCGGCCGAGGAGATCATCGACTTCCTCGAGATCCAGCACATCCGCAAGACGCCGGTGGGGCGGTTGCCCTACGGCCTGCAGAAGCGCGTCGAGCTGGGCCGCGCGCTGGCCGCCGAGCCGACGATGCTCCTGCTCGACGAGCCGATGGCGGGCATGAACCTGGAAGAGAAACAGGACATGTGCCGTTTCATCCTGCACGTCAACGACCACTACGGCACGACGCTGGTCCTGATCGAGCACGACATGGGCGTGGTGATGGATATTTCCGACCGGGTAGTGGTGCTGGACTACGGCAGAAAGATCGCCGACGGGGTTCCCGAAGAAATAAAAAGCAACCAGAAGGTCATCGATGCGTACCTCGGGGTGGCGCACTAGGTGGACTTCGCCTTCCTCTTCGAGGTGGTGGCAGGCGGGCTGCTCGCCGGGGTGATGTATTCGCTGGTCGCCCTGGGCTTCGTACTGATCTACAAGGCCTCGGGCGTCTTCAACTTCGCGCAGGGCGCGATGGTCTTCTTTGCGGCCCTGACTTTCGTCTCGCTGCTCGAGCGCGGCTGGAACTTCTGGCTGGCCTTCCTTGCGACGGCGGTCCTGATGGTTCTCCTTGGCGTGGTGATCGAGCGCGCGGTGTTGCGGCCGCTCGTCAACCAGCCGCCGATCACGCTGTTCATGGCCACCATCGGGCTCACTTTCGTGCTCGAGGGCCTGTCGCAGCTCCTCTGGGGCTCGCAGCCGCACGGCCTGGAGCTCGGCATCCCCGACGTGCCGATGGAATGGCTGTCGCAGAAATGGAACATCAACATCAGCCAGTTCGATCTGTTCGCGGCGTTCGTCGCCGGGCTGCTGGTGGCGGTGCTGGCGGTGTTCTTCCACAAGACACGCATCGGGCGGGCACTGCGCGCGGTGGCCGACGACCACCAGGCGGCGCTTGCGGTGGGCATCCCGCTGCAGCACATCTGGATCATCGTCTGGGGCGTCGCCGGCTTCGTCGCGCTGGTCGCCGGCATGATGTGGGGCGTGAGGAACGGCGTGCAGTTCTCGCTCACCTTCGTCGCGCTCAAAGCCCTGCCGGTGCTGCTGATCGGCGGCTTCGAGTCGATTCCCGGCGCGATCCTCGGCGGCCTGATCATCGGCGCTACCGAGAAGCTCGCCGAGGTCTACATCGGCCCGATGGTCGGCGGCGGCATCGAGAGCTGGTTCGCCTATGTGGTGGCGCTGCTCTTCCTCCTGGTCAGGCCCGAGGGCCTGTTCGGCGAAAAACACATCGACCGGGTCTGAGGGAAAACGCCCCATGCTCTACCGGGAATCCGGGCAGTTCAAATCGACCTACGCCGAAGATCAGCAGATCTTTCCCATCCGGCAGGACCGCATCGCGATGGCGGTCCTCCTGGTGTTCGCATTTGTGGTGGTGCCGCTGATCGGCAACGGCTACTGGCTGTCCGCGATCATCACGCCCTTCCTGGTGCTCGCGCTCGCCACGCTCGGCCTGAACATCCTTACCGGTTACGCCGGGCAGCTCTCCCTCGGCACGGCAGCCTTCATGGCGATCGGCGCGTTCATGGCTTACAACGCCGAGCTGCGCATCCCGGGCATGCCGATCATCGGCTCGTTCATCATCGGCGGCCTGTGCGCGGCGGCGGTCGGCATCGTGTTCGGGCTGCCCAGCCTGCGCATCAAGGGCTTCTACCTCGCGGTGGCGACGCTGGCCTGCCAGTTCTTCGTGCTGTGGACGATCAACCGCGTGCCCTGGTTCTCCAACAACAGCACCTCGGGCGTGATCACCGCGCAGAAGATCGAGATCCTCGGCTATGACGTGACCACCCCGGCGGGGAAGTACCTGCTGACGCTCGCCGTGGTCGCGGTGATGGCGCTGGCGGCGAAGAACCTGATGCGCAGCGAGACCGGCCGCGCCTTCATGGCGGTGCGCGACATGGACGTGGCGGCCTCGGTGATCGGCATCCCGATGATGCGCACCAAGCTGCTCGCCTTCGCCATCAGCTCGTTCTACTGCGGCGTCGCCGGGGCGCTCTATGCGTTCTGCTACCTGGGCACGGTCGAGCCGGAGGCGTTCACGCTCGATCTGTCCTTCCGCATCCTGTTCATGGTGATCATCGGCGGCATCGGCTCGATCCTGGGCTCGTTCCTCGGCGCGGCATTCATCACGCTGTTCCCGATCTTCCTCAACCGCGGCGCGGAATGGGCCTCGCACGCCTTCGCCATCGAGATCCGCTCGGCCACGCTGTCCAACATGGAGTTCATCATCTTCGGCGGCCTGATCATCTTCTTCCTGATTGTCGAGCCCAACGGACTTGCCCGCCTGTGGCAGATCGCCAAGGAGAAGCTGCGGCTATGGCCGTTCCCGCATTAGGTACCCCTAGTAGACGGGGGGATTAAATGGCTATACTGGTTGTTCTCCATAGGAGGAGGAAAGCATCATGAAGAAATCCGTATTGACCGCGCTCGCCCTTGCGCTTGCCGTACCGGGTTTGGCGCTGGCGCAAGCTAAAGAGCAGTTCGTCCCCGCGATGTTCTACTGGGTCGGTCCGTACGCGCCGGGCGGCTCCGGCTTCGGCGGCGGCATCATCGACTACATGGCGATGGTGAACGAGCGCGACGGCGGCATCAACGGCGTCAAGCTCACCTGGGAGAAGTGCGAGACCGAGTACAACAACGCGCGCGGCGTCGAGTGCTACGAGCGCCTGAAGAGCAAGGGCTCGACCGGCGCGACCGTCGTGCACCCGCTGTCGACGGGCATCACTTACTCGATCATCGACAAGGCCACCGCCGACAAGATCCCGGTGATCTCGATGGGCTACGGCCGCACCTCGGCGGCCGACGGTCGCGTGTTCCCGTACATCTTCCCGCTCATCACCACCTACTGGTCGCAGGCCACGGTGATGATCAAGTACATGGGCCAGAAGTCCGGCGGCATGGACAAGCTGAAGGGCAAGAAGATCGTGCTCGTATACCACGACTCGGCCTACGGCAAGGAGCCGATCCCGGTCCTCACCGACATGTCGAAGCAGTACGGCTACGAGCTCACCACCATCGCCGTGCCGCATCCGGGCAACGAGCAGCAGTCGCAATGGCTGCAGGTGCGCCAGATCAAGCCGGACTACGTGATCCTCTGGGGCTGGGGGGTGATGAACT
>Ga0193752_1000815_pt1 | contig 28134 bp, 31 predicted proteins | sample H1c1metaG_FD_144924 | JGI IMG/M metagenome (GOLD analysis project Ga0193752, IMG submission 144924) | Soil microbial communities from a riparian zone of the East river system, Colorado, United States - H1c1 | ecosystem: Environmental > Terrestrial > Soil > Riparian zone | place: USA: East River...
TACGATAGTGATCCGCTCGATCAGCGCCTTGCTGCCCAGGGCGTTGAACTGATCGCCCCGCACAAGCGTAATCGCATCAGGCCCGCGACGCAGGATGGGCGAGCGCTCAGGCGTTACCGAAGACGGTGGAAGGTCGAGCGCTTGTTCGCCTAGCTGAATAAAGCTTGTTCGCCTGGCTGAATAAATACAAGCGCGTGATCACCCGATGGGATCGTCTGATCGATCATTTCAATGCCTTCGTTCATCTCGCCTGCTCTATGATTCTCATCCGTCGGTATTTATGAAATGACTTCTAGTAATGCCTGCGTTGGTCGTGACGACTCGAATAGCGCGCACGTTCGTAGTTGTCATTTGCAGACTAGTCGGCCCCCCGCCACCGTCATTTTGCGCTTCGGTGGGGATGTTAGTCCTATTGAAGTAGTCCGTCCTTTCGTTCGGAGTTCTGCGCGAGTCGCGACGGTCCGGAACACCCGCCCTAAGGTCTGGGCTGCCACCCCCAGCCTCATTTTTTGTCTCCGCCGGCGGTGCGGTTTGAGCGAGCACCAGAGGAGATACGCTCATGAGAACCCCAAGAGATACAGTTGAGACGATAGTTTTGATTTTCATACACAGTTTCCTTTCATGACGACATAAGTATTAAAGCAGATCATTCCAATAGGGCCGTGCGTTGTAGTAGGTATGCAGATTGGTTGCCCAAGTTTCGTCAGCCATCGTCGGCCAGTGATCCTTGTCGAAACCTTCTGCTTTCGATAGCCGCTCTTTACTGATGTCTAGTCTGAAACACTTTTTGTTGGTATCCAGTGTCAGCGCCGTCCATGGGATAGCAAACAGTTTCTCACCCATTCCAAGGAAACCGCCAACCGCCATCACGGCATAGGCGATTCGACCGGTTGGCACGTCCAACATGATGTGTTCAATCTCACCAACATTCTCGTTGGCCATATTCTTAACGTCATTGCCTTCAAGCGTATCGGCAGCCATGATGCGTGGCCCTGGACCTTGATTATTGCTCCAATAGTTTTTACCGGTAATTGCGGCGCCTCCATGGCGGTTTACAGATGGTTCCATAAAAAATCTCCGTTTTTAAAAGGATAGATTAAAAAAGGACAGATTGTCCAAGTTCAGTTTCCATTAATAACCATCTTCAGGACACCCGTGCATTTCTTAATGAGCTGTAGGGCACATCTGACCCGGCAATAGAACCCTTTTGTTTCTAACCCTAAATTCCCGGTGTAAAACCAATTGCTAGCCTTTCGCCCGTCACAAGTGCGGTACATGACGTTAGGGGGCATCTGAGGCTTCGTAAGCGCGTGTAAGACGGAGCCGGATACTATTTTGTATAGCTGTCGCGGATAATATCTCGTCGGTTTATCCGCGGAGGATTGTGATGAATACGTTAACCCGAACGTACAAGGGCTTTGAAATTCGGGCATCTGCGCAGCCCGTAACTGGTGGATTTATAGCTACAGCTTTTGTCCGACGTCTTCCAAGCCCAGATCGAGAAATTGACGTCCGTCCGCCTTCAGTCATATTTACTGAGGAAGATGCGGCAGTAAACGATGCAATCGACTGGAGCAAAGATCTAGTAGATGTCCTTGAAAAAGATTTCGTTCGAGGTCGATTGCACTAGCCTGACGGGAGTTAACACCTGCGCGCTTGTGCCAGATGACAGGCACCTCGTTACTACTGCCTACGATCAATTCAAAACGGCGCGCGAAGGGCAGAAGGATATGTGGCAACAAATCTGGATGACGGTGCAATCCGAGTTCTCCGATCTGCCTGATATTACGCAGACGACGCAGGTTTGCTTACGGTTATTGGTCGCAGTGCTTCTTGGAGGGCTGCTGGGTTACAACCGCGAGAAAAATGACAGTGCCGCCGGTTTAAGAACCCATATGCTGGTGGCACTTGGAGCTGCGATATTCGTGATGGTGCCTCTGCAAGCGGGCATGTCCATCGCTGATATGAGCCGAGTTCTGCAGGGAATTATCGCTGGGATAGGTTTCCTAGGAGCTGGCGCCATTATCAAGCTTAGCGACAAGGAAGAAATTAAGGGCGTGACGACCGCCGCGAGTATATGGGCGACGGCGGCTATCGGGATCGCAGCGGGGCTAGGACGGGAAATGACTGCGGTTTTGAGTACGGCACTGGCGCTGATAATCCTAGCCGTATTGTCTCGTATCGAACGATACATCGATGTTCGCCGGTCAAAAGATCATGTTCTGCCGGATAGGAAGAGGTGAGGCAGTCTATATGGCAATCGCCCACATCATAAGGGTGTCCATCGTCACGTATCCGAACGCCTGCCGAACGAGTTTGAAGCGAACCTGTCAATACCTACTGCCGTCGTAAGTTGATCCAGTGCAATCGAATTTCTTTCCGAACGCTGAATCTTACTGTGCTGTGTTGGTGCGCTGTAAGGATAAATCCCCTTGGAAACACGATCTCATTTCGACCTCGTCAGCCAGCCCCTTAAGGATTTGCAATCGCAACAGCTATTGACTGCGGCTTATATGTTGGGCGAGAAATTGTGGGCGATTAAAACCGCCGGCCTAGAATTGTACTCCGCGTCAGCTCAACATCACGATGTGGTGATCTCCGCCGACTTCTTTAGGCTTCGGGGAAATGAATTTTCGTCACCGTGCGGAACGTGGGCTCGAAACAACTCTGCGAACTTAGCCTGAACAACATGTAATTCAGCCGCTTCGGTCTTGATAATCAGTCGGTCGCGCTCGGAGATTATTCCTCCCAAGCGACGTTCGTACTCGTTCGTCCGATTTTCCAACCAGTTAACAAAATCATGGATTGCACCGTCTAACGACATACCAGGTCCTCACGCGGCATTTGATGTCTCACATTATACCGCGTGAGGGAGAGCCGTTAAGCTGCTGCGGTCATCTCTTCCACTAACTCCGCTTTGCGCGCGGTCAACTGCTCGCCGAGTGCTTTGGTGTCCAGTTTGGATTTCTTCACCGCCGGAAATAATTCATTCTGCTCTTCCTTAACGTGGTGCTTCACGAACTCCGACAATACTTTGACCCGTGCCTCGAACATTTCACCTTCATGCTCGGCGCTCTCAATATCAGCGATCAACTTCTTGAGGCTATCGTGTTCAACCAGCGCTTCCGGAACCATTTCATCATCCTTGAGGGCTTCTTTAGCGGCTGGATAGAAAATCTCTTCTTCGATGGTGGCGTGAATAGTCAGTTCATTGCATATTTCGGAGGCCAGTGACTTCTTCTTTTCGGAATCGCGAGCCTTATCAAATCTCTCGAACAGCTCGCTGACCTTTTCGTGATCGGCGCGTAATAGCGTAATTGCATCTTGGGCGCTGGCTGGGGACTTCTTGGCTTGTGCCATGATGGGCTCCTTGTTGAGTGAGGGTTCTATTTTCCCCGTCCCCACACCGTCTCGACATCAGGGCTTCTCCCAAAAGCGTGTAAGACACCCCGCTACAACCTTATCCTCCGTCAGATAATTGTTACGACCTCCTTCGATTTCGCTGGTCGAACCAATATCCTACAGACGTATTGCAATAGCCGGTTACTGCCCGCTTGTAACGAATACCGCTTCAAGGCGAAAGGGTAGATCCGGCGTAACAATGCGCAGGAAGGTAACGGTGAACACAAAGTCCCGCGCTGCCGATGGCAAAACAGAGAAAAATGAACCCTAACCCAATCTTCTCATGAGCCCAATGTCTTGGGCTTGGAAATTGTTTATCAATTACCCGTGAACTTCCGGCATAACGGTCGAGGGAGAGTCGCTCGCGGCCATGCTGTCCGCCAATGCCCGGTCGTGCGTCTTATCGAGTTTGCACGGGTCCTGTTTATTCGGTCCAAGAAGCGGCAAAGCAGTCTTTGCACCGCAGAAGCGGCTAGTGGTCTTTTTTCAAGCACGCTGAAGAGCCGCAACTCAGCCCCACAAAAAAACTCTGTAAGTCGAATCTTACAAACGATCTCTTCAGACACCGATGGCCGCGCGCACCAATGTGAGGCAATCTTGGCGTGGCAAAAAATTGCGATCACGCTTTCGAATTTCTACATTGCACGAAGGTAAGTCGCCGCTTTTTGACATATCAAATTTCACCAACTTGGAGGCTCGTGATGAAATCGAAAATCGCAATTCTTTTTATGTCCGTTGCTGTACTCAGCATGCCTGTGGCCGTGATGGCTGCCGATGGCAAAACTGTAACGCAAAGCGTAAAGGAAGGCGCCAGTGACGCCGCCATTACTACCAAAGTGAAGGCCGCCTACGCCAAAGATAAAGACGTCAGCGCCTTGAATATTAAAGTCGACACTGACTATAAAGGCGTTGTGACCCTTAGCGGAAACGCCAAATCGCAGATGGAAGCTGACAAAGCCGTCACTTTGGCGAAAGGGGTCAGTGGTGTAACATCGGTTACGAGCAATATCAACGTCCAAGCAAAGTAAGTAGTTACCGGAGTACGGGCGGGCTGGTCTGGTTAATCCAATCCAGCCCGCTTCGCAATCCACCAATGAAATAAAAATGTCGACATCAACAGTAATCTTGATTTTGCTGGTGATCGTAGCTTTGGGCGCTGCGCCTCTGTCCCCCTACACCACTCGCCACATACGCCGAGTTGGTACCCGGTAATCAGCTAGTCCATCGCGTCAGACAATTGGCATAGCGGCCTACACGAATACTTACCGCTGACATGCAGAATGTCCGTATTTGTATCCCCTAGTCCCTTGCAGAGATTTCGTCTCGACGTCGTCCGGGCTCGCGCAATAGTCGCTACAAAACTTCTGCCGCGGTTTAACCGAACATTTACACTCTGCATGCGGACACTTCTGTTGCCCGTGGCTTGATGTACGAAGTTGTGACATGAAAGAACTGCGTAACGATGCTTAACTGGCTAATGTCTGGAAACGTATGTGTTCGAAGGCCATGGGAATAGACTCGACCGTATCACTGCTAAAAGAAACGGTCCATGCGTGGAATGCGAACTATGGACAGAGCATGGGGGCCGCGCTCGCCTATTACGCCATGTTTTCGATTGCTCCCTTGTTGCTTATCGTCATATCAGTTGCAGGGTTGATATTCGGGCCGGACGCTGCACGGGGGGAGATAATTGGTCAACTAAGTGGTTTGATGGGTGCTGACGGGGCGCATGCCATAGAAGGATTGCTTGCCAGCGTATACAAAAGTGGCAACAGCCTCCTCGCTACCATATTCGGTGTTGCAATCGTGCTAATCGGGGCAACAACCGTTTTTGCTGAACTCCAAGATGCCTTTGATCGGATTTGGCGTGCACCGCTACGACCCAAATCGAGTGGTATTTGGAATTTGCTTAGGGCTCGCGTATTGTCGTTTGGATTGATACTGGGCATTGCATTTCTGCTGATGGTTTCACTTATTTTCTCAGCAGCAATCGCTGCATTGGGCCGGTGGTGGGGGCCTTATTTTGGGAATTGGGAACTATTATTGCAGACGACCAACGTCCTGGTCAGTTTCGCCATGATCACTACGCTGTTCGCCTTGATCTACAAGGTCATGCCGAGAGTAAGCGTGACATGGCGCGATGTATGGATAGGCGCTGTCTTCACGGCCTTCCTTTTTGTCATGGGCAAACTATTGATAGGCATATACATAGGTAGGACTGGAATTGCTTCGGGATTTGGGGCCGCAGCCTCGCTCGTAGTGATGTTGATATGGGTCTATTACTCGGCACAAATCTTTCTGCTGGGGGCTCAATTTACCTGGGTTTACGCTAACAATTTCGGATCACGCGCAGCCGGAAGTATGTGATTTCGTGAAATGACCCGTACCCGGCGTGCATTGATGAGTTTCAATTAGCGGTGTAAGTTGAACTTGCAATTCCCCGTGGTCTTGCCGCGGGGAACAAATTCAGGTGTTTCGTAGCGTTTGTCTTTCCATTACATACCCCGCGCTCTTGGCGCGGGGTGGTCGATTTGTCTTTACGAGGAGATTGGAGAACTGTAATTCGTTAGTGATATCAGAACCCAGTTCCTAATAGTCCTTTATAAACGACAAACCAAACTGAAGATGTGATTTACCTGATGAAAATCCAATTCGACACACCTTCAGTTCGAAGCTTACGCTGTTGCGTGAAAACTTGCCGACGAATCGCAACTGCAAAATGTCCCTAGCTCATGGGATAAATTCTTCAAAAGGTGAACGAAATTGCCAGCAATAGCGCCGACGGTGGCCGCGGCGGCGAACGCCTGCACCCATTGCAACCACGGATCGCAGTCTTGAATAATGCACTCAGCACCAGCATCGCACCGAGCAGTGCGATTGCCAGCCGCTGCATGTACCTAAGTCGCGCGTATTTCAATTTAGCATGCGGATCGATCATTGCGTGTAACTCCGTTTACATTGTCGCTTCAGAATAAGTCACGTAAGTGCTTTTCTGATCCAGCAATGGGTTGGAGAGTTGCGAATTTGTTACGCTAGGGCTGTGAATTCTACAATCGAGGATGAACATGACGCACGCCCATACGCACAAAAGCACCAACCCTGATCCCCGATTCGACGATGCCTCCCAACTGGGCAAGCCGCGTAGCGGCTGGCGCCGACAGCTCTTCACAATCGTTTTCGAATCCGACACCCCCTCCGGAAAGCTCTTCGATGTCATCTTGATCGCTGCCATCCTAGCGAGCGTGACGGCGGTGTTGGCCGACAGTGTTGAGAGCGTCGCGCGTCGACATGGTTCTATGCTCAATGGGCTCGAATGGGTATTCACGATTCTCTTTACGGTGGAATACCTGGCGCGCCTGTCTTGCGTGGAGCGCCCGCTGCGCTATGTGACCAGTTTCTATGGCATCGTGGATCTGGCCGCCGTTTTGCCGACCTATCTCGCCATGGTCTTCCCCGAGGCGGCGCTGCTGATCGATGTTCGCATATTGCGCCTCATGCGCGTCTTTAGAATTTTCAAGCTGACCGCCTACTTGACCGAGTTCCGGCTGCTCGGCGAGGCGCTTGCGGCCAGTCGCCGCAAGATCATGGTGTTCCTGTCCGTCGTAGTTATGATCGTACTTGTAATTGGTACGCTGATGTACGTGATGGAAGGTCCACCTCATGGTTTTACCAGCATCCCGTTCTCGGTATACTGGGCGATTAGCACTATAACCACTGTGGGGTATGGCGATATTGTGCCGGCCACCGAGTTAGGGCGGCTACTCGCGTCCATCATCATGCTGCTGGGTTGGGGCATCCTTGCGGTGCCAACAGGTATCGTCACGGCCGAGATGACCGCCCAGCGTTTTCGACCACGCTGGGTGTTGTTGGGGCATAGCTGTCGCGCCTGCGGCCTCAAAGGGCATGATGAAGACGCTGAATACTGCAGGAGCTGCGGTGCGCGACTTGAGATTCAACAGCGGCCAACATCGTCAGAGCCTTAGAGCGCGAATTCGGGTCAACGGCGCGCATCATCGCGTCCGTTCTGGATTTCAGCATTTACCTACTAGCTCACCACCTTGAGCACCGCCCCGCAGCCGGCGGACGGCTGGGGAGTATTACGTATGCGCTGCGGCCAGCATCCAGCAAGTCAGAAGTGCACGCAGCACACCCGATGCGCCTTGTATGCAGAAGTGGGGGGCATACCATCGTGGGCAACCCCATCAAGCCGATAGGAGGCGTTGATCGGACGTGGGCCTTTGTCTGCTTCCTTGGCCCATCGTGGCACCAATCCCCACATCACGGGTTCGAGCCAGGCGTTTTTTCCATCATTGCGCGCAACCCACACCGCTTTGGATGGCGTTACGTCGTAGTCGTGCGGATCGAACGGTGAGAGTTTAGAGTTGCGCGCCAGCCCGCGAGCATTTGCTAGAGCGTTCTCATAATCCATCTTGGAACGAAATAGGATTAGCGGCCACACATCAATAAATTCTAGCAGCCGAGCGCGTTCTCGATGCCAAACCCGTAACACGCTGTTACAAGTCCATCTGAATTTCTGCTGCTCGCCAACTGTCTCACTGGCGAGGAGATTGCAAGATGAAATTAATTAAGGGCATTTTTGGTGCGGCATCGCTGGCGCTATTGACTGGCTGCGTGGCGTATCCTGATCCGGGCTATGATTCAGCGAGTTATTACGATCCTCCGGTCACATATTATGCGCCGCCGCCTGTTTACTATGGCCCGCCGCCTGTATATTTTGGACCGCCCTTTAGATTTCACGGTGGGCATCGCCACGGCCTGCATCGCCACCACGGGGGCCATCGTCATCAGGGTGGAGGGCGTGGGTCTGGCGGTCGCGGGCGCCGCTAAATAGGCGGTGGTTGACCTGTCATCGCGTGTTAGGCACGCGGCCATCTCTCGACAATGTGCGCCCGATTCTCGCACTACGGCACGGTGAACAGATACACCAACGGTTCATGCCACGGTGACGCGTAAAGCCCTTGCAGGGATTCGTCGGGCGCCAGATCGAATGAGCGCGTTCTCGAATCCATTTTGAAGCGGAACAGGACGTAGCGGCCACACATAGCGCACATTGCAGCGATTTGCAATGATATAACTTCGTCCATTAGAATTTCTCCACTGAGATCAAATGTTCTTGAAGGAACAATCGCTGGAACGCGGTGGTCACTTTGCTACATATCGGCGTTGTAGCCTTTTGCACGTGGGCCCCGGCGAGAGAGTCGACGAAATAGACCATTTTGCGTCGCGACTCCGGCTTAATGGACGGCTCCGCGACAATGCGCACAACGCTCGATATGTGTCTCATTCGATATCAATGGTATTCATAAGTGATTTAATGAAAACACGATCGAGCGCGAATATCACTCGTCTTACCGCCACCAGTCTCAAGGGTTGCGCGCGCCGGTGGGGATGGACGGTAGACGTCATGGAATAACGTTGGTAGTCGCAAACCTGAGGATCGATAGGAAAAACTCCGTGCGGAGCACCCAGAGCCGGAAAATAGAGTAACCAAGTAATACGTCGCCAGAAGGAGAACATGATGGAAACACAGGAACTACACCGCGGGCGACTGATCGATCACATACAGTTGGTAGTTCAAGACCTTGCCGCCGCGCAGGCGTTTTATGCAGCCATCTTCGATGCCCTGAATATCCCTATGGGTGGCACCGGGGATGGATTTTTCTGGGTGGATGAGTTGTTCGTCTCGACACCCGAGAGCAAAGCTGCGCAAGGTGTACTAACCGGACGCCATCACCTTGCATTCCAAGCGCAGAGCCGGAATACGGTGGACGCATTTTACCAAGCTGCCTTGGCCAATGGAGGAAAGAGCAACGGCATACCTGGAGTGCGCGAATATCATCCCGGCTACTACGCTGCGTTCGTCCTTGATCCCGACGGTAACAACATTGAGGCCGTTTACCACGGTGTGGCAAACCGCAGCGCGCCGTCCGTACATATCACGTTCTAGTCACACTGATGCGAGGCGGCGTGGATAAAGGCTGAGATTATGCGTAATAGGCCCGTCAATGCATGGTCAGGAATCTCGCGCCAATGGCACGATCGAACCGTTCTGGACCATGTTAGACCTTAGCCCTAGCGGACGGCCCGATTTCCGCGAACAACAGGAATATAACTGTTGCACAAACGAAACTGCAAAAGCGTTGGGCGGTGTGTGATCGTGGGCCGGAATTATTCACCAGGGCGCCAACCGACATTCAATCCTGACATATTCTTACTTCGATCACCGATTAGCAGTTGATCGCGACAGCCTGTATGTAGGCCGTAGAGATTCCACCGATTTCATGCGTAAACGTAAACAGCTTGGGAGGTCCTTTGAAACGTGGAAGGTCGACTGCATCCGCAAATGAGCTGCTGGCGAAGATTGCGCAAGCCAAGACTCGCCAAAGCGGCCGCGTGTGCACGAGACTACAGCGGCAGCTTCACGCCATGGCGGTCGATGACGGTATGATCAAGCAGGATGCGAAAGCCTGGACCCTCGACCGGTAATCGTCCGGAAGCGTCTGGTCCCGCGAGTGGATGGAACGCCGGATTGGTCCAGTCGAGCATCTCGATCGGCAGACTGCGCGGTAGGCTGGCTAGCAGGTGCATGGAATAATGCGAAAAACGGTGTCCGCCAACTGTTGCGCCCAATGCGTTAAGGACTCTCGCGGCTTCGAGGAAGCGGACCGGCCCGCCGACGTACTGCACGTCGATGATCAGCTTGCGAAGCCGGCCGCGCGTATACAGGTCGTAGAGTTCGCGCGCATTGGTGGACTTCTCTCCAGCCGCGGTGGTATTGACCGGGTGGTCCCGGACCAGATGTAATTTGTCATGGGGCGCGGGATCCTCGACCCACATGAGCTTCGCGCTGCACGCATCGAGAAACTCGTTGGTAATCTCTGCCGTCCAATCCGAGCCTGTTTCGAGCGCCACGGTGCCAGGTTCGGAATACACCTGGCGCACGGCATCGATACGTTCCAGGTTGTCCTTCAGGGATCGGCCGACCCTCATTTTCACAGCGCGATAGTTGTGTTGCCGGTGCATCTTCGCCTCGGTGATCAACTCAGCGGACGATTTGTCCAGCCACAGGGCGCTCGCATAACATTCAAGGCTGTCGCGTCCCGCCGGGCGCCCCCACAGCTCGGCACAGGGCACGCCCGCCTGTTTGCCGGCGAGATCCCAGGCGGCCAGACTGACGGCGCTGGCCGCGGACTTGCTCGCCGCGTCGCCTTCGCAGGTTGCCTCCTCCTGACGCTCGACATTGAGCAGGCCTGCCAGGCCTGGCGCTGATTCAGCGACGAGTTTGCGGGCAACCGCCGACGCTTGATCCATGTCTGCCGATCGCCTGAAGGACGAATAGCCGACGCCCCGATTGCCCTTGTCGTCCGACAGAAAAACCAGCAACAGGCAGGTTTCGGTCGTCAAGCCTTTAGGCGCCTGGATAGGCGGATCAAGCGGCACGCGCAGATTCCACAGTTCTACATTGACGCTATTACCCGGCATTTCTGCACTCCTTCCTGGTATAACTCAGTCTTGGGCCCAAACGCGCTCCGAGGAACGGTCCTCCATACCTATATCCGCGACCGGCGGCTCATGCCGTCAGCTGACGCCATTGGGTAATCGCCAACTGATTCGTCCTAGACGCGCGATCTTCAATTACAACTGCATGATGGATTCGAGGCGTTGCTTTTGGTTCTTTCCAACCGGCCTCATTTAGGCGTTAATTTACCGTGGGAGTCATTCCACCTTTTCCGCATCGCAGCATAAAGTTCATCCTCCGGAAGCCCAAGGAACTCAGCGATTGTCCGACGGTGGGCCTTACCCATGATCGTGCCCCCGTTTTCCCAGCTTGACCACGTGCAAGGGTCAATGCCCAGTTTTCGGGAGGCCACCTTTTGACTCCAACCAAGCGATCGGCGCTTGGCCGCCAACTGTTCCGAGAGGGTAGTGCAAACGGGCGGTTCGGGGTCATAGCCGAGGAACCGGATCAGTGCTGGGATATACTTGATTACTGGTCTTCTAAGTCCAGATTCCCAGTTGATCAAAGTGAATTTAGTCGTCCCGATGCGCTTTCCTGCTTCCTCTTGAGTGATGCCTAGAATGAGTCTGCGTTTGCGAATGTGTTCACCCAAGGTTCTAGGCTCAAAATCAGATACCTTGTTAATCAATGACTTAAGGGTCACAGGTAACCATGGTAAAAAGGCAACGCCTCTCTGTCCGTGTGGCTATTTGGGGCATCATTCCGGCAAATGCAGATGCACGCCCGATCAGGTGGCCAGATACCGCTCGCGTATTTCGGGTCCGCTGTTGGATCGCATTGATCTGCAAATCGAAGTGCCCGCATTGCCGCAGGAAGATCTGACGCGGCAAGCACAGGGGGATGATTCGGCCACAGTGCGTACCCGTGCTGCCGCAGCACGAGCGCGCGCGCTCAAGCGGCAAGGCAAAACCAACGCACTGCTGGCCACGCGCGATATCGACACACACTGCGTGCCTGACGAAAAGGGTGAGACCTTGCTCAAGCAGGCGATCAGCCGCATGGGGCTTTCCGCGCGCGCCTACCATCGCATACTCAAAGTGGCGCGTACCATTGCCGACCTCGCGGGTGTGGCGACGATCAGCGCTGCGCATGTGGCGGAAGCGATTCAATATCGCCGTTTCGAGCGCGGATAACGGAGCGAGGTAAGGCAAGGCCATGCTCGAAGTCGGCAATCTCGCTTGCACGCGTGGTGATCGCACCCTGTTTCGCGGTGTTTCGTTCAAACTCGAAGCGCGCGGGTTGCTGCATGTCGCCGGCGCCAACGGCAGTGGCAAAACCAGTCTGCTGCGCTTGCTGTGCGGCTTGGGCGTGCCGGAGGCGGGCGAGGTACGCTGGTGTGGCGAAGCGATACGCGTGCTACGCGAGGTGTACTGGCGCGAAGTCGTTTATATAGGTCACGCCAATGCGTTGAAGGACGACCTCTCGGCGACGGAGAATTTGCGGGTGGCGTGCAGGCTTGCAGGGCGTCCCACGGCGAGCGACGCGGCAGCAGATGCCCTCGCGGCATTTGGTCTTGCGGCGTGTAAACAGTTGCCCGTGCGTGCGTTGTCGCAAGGGCAAAAACGCCGCTCGGCGTTGGCACGTCTGGCTTTATCGGCGAATGTACCCTTGTGGATACTGGATGAGCCGTTCGCGGCACTCGATGTGGATGCGCTGCATCATCTGGAGCAACTCATCCTGGCCTATCTCGATGGTGGCGGCAGCGTTATCTTTACCACGCATCAGGATGCGGCGATTTCGTCGCGCATTACGCAGCGCGTCGATTTGAATAATGTGGCGGAGGCAACATGTTGAGCGTGATGCGCGGCATCATCGGCCGCGATCTTACGCTGGCGTGGCGTCGTCGCTCCGATGTGCTGACGACGTTGCTGTTTTTTGTGATTGTCGCCAGCTTGTTTCCGTTGGGTATCGGGCCTGAGCCGCAGTTGCTGCGCGCGATCGGGCCCGGTGTCGTTTGGGTAGCCGCGTTGCTCGCCTCGATGCTGGCGCTGTCGCGGCTGTTTGCAGGTGATTACGCCGATGGCACGCTGGAGCAGATGCTGCTCGCCGCTACGCCGTTGTCGGTAATTGTTATTGCCAAGGTGATTGCACACTGGTTTGCGGCTAATCTGCCGCTGGTATTGATCGCGCCGTTGCTGGGATTGCAGTTTGGCTTGTCCGGCGATGCGCTGGCGGTGCTCGCGTTAGCGCTTGCACTGGGCACGCCGAGCCTGAGTTTGATCGGCGCCATTGGCGCGGCACTCACCTTGGGTCTGCGCGGCGGCGGCGTGTTGTTGGCACTGTTAGTGCTGCCATTGTATGCGCCGGTACTGATATTGGGCGCGCTGGCGGTTGAGGCCACTGCAGCGGGCCTGAGTGCGCAGCCGTACTTGTTGCTGCTGGCGGCGTTATCGCTCGCGGCACTATCACTGGCGCCTTGGGCTATCGCCGCTGCGCTGAGAATTTCTTATGAATAAACAAATACTTACGATATACTCCCGGCGTAGTTCTGGCGTTGCGAATTTGCATTAAACTTAGCCCCCGAACCTTAGTCATTATTCGTCATCCAATACGCGCCATGTCGAGCGCCGCGCCGCAAACCGCATCTCCGGGAATCAACTGGTTCAAGTACGCCTCACCGCAGACTTTTTTTCCGGTGGCAGGCGCGCTCGCGCCGTGGTTTGCCGCGGTTGCCGCTGTGCTTTTTGGAGCGGGTTTGTATATCGGTTTTTTTGTGGCGCCGACCGATGCGCAGCAGGGCGAGTCGTATCGCATTATTTTCATTCACGTGCCGGCGGCGTGGATGTCGATGCTGATTTATCTGGTGATGGCATTCTGGGCGGGCGTGGGTCTCGCCTTCAACACGCGGCTGTCGGGCATGATGGCAAGCGCACTGGCGCCTACCGGCGCGCTGTTCACGTTTATAGCGCTGTGGACCGGCGCGCTGTGGGGCAAGCCGACCTGGGGAACGTGGTGGGTGTGGGACGCGCGGCTCACCTCCGAGTTGCTGCTGCTGTTTTTGTATTTCGGATTCATGGCGCTGCAAGCGGCGATAGACGAACCGCGCCGCGCCGACAAAGCGGGCGCTGTGCTGGCACTGGTGGGCGTGATCAACATTCCCGTTATTTATTTTTCGGTGCAGTGGTGGAACACCCTGCATCAAGGCGCATCGGTCGGCCTGAAAAGCGCGCCCACCATGGCGGCAACCATGCTCGCAGGCATGATCGTCATGGTATTCGCCTGCTGGGCGTATGCAATTGCCGCGGCGTTGTGGCGCGTGCGATGTATCATCCTCGAACGCGAGCAGCGCAGCGACTGGGTGCGCGACTATCTGAGGATGCAACGATGAACTGGGGCAGTGTGAGTGAGTTTTTTGCGATGGGCGGATATGGGCTGTATGTGTGGGGCGCATATGCAGTGACGTTTGTGTTAATCGCGCTGGAACTCGCGCTATTGGTGAGCCGCCGGCGCGCGGCAGGCACGAAATCATGAAACCACGTCATCGCCGCATTACCTTGATCGTGGCCGGTGTGGCCGGCCTGGCGGTGGCCGCTGCGCTGGTGCTATCGGCATTTCAGCAGAACCTGGTGTTTTTCTTTACGCCGTCGCAGGTGGCCTCGAATGAAGCGCCGCAAGGGCGCGCGTTTCGTGTCGGTGGCATGGTCGAGGTCGGCAGTGTGAAGCGCCAGGCTGATGGCGTGACGGTGCATTTTACGGTGACCGATACCGCCAAGAGCATTTCCGTAGCCTACAAAGGCGTGTTGCCGGATTTATTTCGCGAGGGCAAAGGTGTGGTGACGCAAGGGCGTCTCGAAAACGGCCTGTTCGTGGCCAGCGAAGTGCTCGCCAAGCACGACGAGAATTACATGCCGCCGGAAGCCGCCGATGCCATGAAAAAAGCACAAAAGACCAATCAGAAGGCTGTAAGTACTATTGTGAACGTACCTTCTAAATCCGGGGTGACCACGCAATGATTCCTGAACTTGGCCAATTTGCGCTGGCGCTCGCGCTGATACTCGCGCTCACGCAAGGCACGCTGCCTTTGGTGGGCGCTGCGCGCGGCATGCCGTCGTGGATGAATCTGGCGCGGCCCGCGGCGCAGGGGCAGTTTGTGTTTGTCGCCATCGCGTTTGGGTGTCTCACCTATTCGTTTATCAATAACGATTTTTCGGTGCTGTATGTCGCGTCAAACTCGAACTCCGCGTTACCCTTGCAGTATCGCATCGCCGGCGTTTGGGGCGGGCACGAAGGCTCGCTGTTGCTATGGGTGCTGATGCTGTCGCTGTGGACCATGGCCGTCAGCGTGTTCAGCAGCCACTTGCCCGACGACATCATCGCGCGCGTGCTGGGCGTGCTCGGCTTGATCAGCGTCGGCTTCCTGAGTTTTATGTTGTTTACTTCGAATCCGTTCGACCGGCTGCTGCCGGCCGCGATGGACGGACGTGATCTCAACCCGCTGCTGCAGGACCCGGGCATGGTGCTGCATCCGCCGATGCTCTACATGGGTTACGTCGGATTTTCAGTGGCGTTTGCATTTGCCATTTCGGCTTTGCTGTCGGGGCGGCTCGACGCCACCTGGGCGCGCTGGTCGCGGCCGTGGACGACGACCGCATGGATGTTCCTGACGCTCGGCATCGCGCTCGGCAGTTGGTGGGCGTACTACGAACTCGGTTGGGGCGGCTGGTGGTTTTGGGATCCTGTGGAGAACGCATCCTTTATGCCGTGGCTGATGGGCACGGCATTGATTCATTCGCTGGCGGTGACGGAGAAGCGCGGCGCGTTTAAAAGCTGGACGGTACTGCTGGCCATCTTCGCGTTTGCGTTGTCGTTGCTGGGGACTTTCCTCGTGCGTTCCGGCGTCATCACCTCGGTGCACGCGTTTGCCACCGATCCCAAACGCGGTATTTTTATCCTCGCGTTTCTGGTTATTGTGATCGGCGGATCGCTCGCGTTGTTTGCGTGGCGCGCGCATCGCGTGGGTTTGGGCGGGCACTTCGAGGTGGTGTCGCGCGAAACCTTTTTGCTCACCAATAACGTGCTGCTGGTGGTGGCGGCAGGCGCGGTGTTGCTGGGCACGCTTTACCCATTGTTCCTCGACGCGCTGGGGCTGGGTAAACTTTCCGTCGGCCCGCCGTACTTTGAAATTGTGTTCGTGGTGCTGATGGCGCCGGCGTTGTTCCTGATGGGCGTGGGGCCGCTGGCGCGCTGGAAGCAGGCGAGTCTACCCGAACTTGCGGTGCGCCTGAAATGGGCGTTTGTGGTTTCCGTAGTGACTGCGTTGTTATTGCCGCTGACTATGGGCCAATGGACGCCGCTGGCGAGCTTCGGTTTATTGCTGGCGTTGTGGATCGTCGCCAGCAGTGTCACTACCTTATGGTCGCGTCTCAAGCAAACACCCGGCGCGAGCCTTAGCAAAAAGCTGCGCGCGCAATCACGCAGTTACTACGGCATGCTGCTGGCGCACGTCGGCGTGGCGGTGTTTGTGGTGGGTGTAACCATGGTCAAAAGCTATGAGGCTGAAAAAGACGTGCGCCTGGCCATCGGCGATACCGTCGAACTCGGCGGCTACGCCTTTCGCTTCGATGGGCTGAACGAAGTGAAAGGCCCCAACTACACGGCGGTGCGCGGCACCCTCACCGTCACGCGCGGCGGCGCTGGCGTAGCGACCATGTATCCTGAAAAACGCATCTACAACGTGCAAAAAAACGCCATGACCGAGGCGGCCATCAACACCGGCTTCACGCGTGATCTGTATGTGTCGCTGGGCGAACCGGTCGGTGATAACGCGTGGGTGGTGCGCGTGCAGGTCAAACCGTTTGTGGATTGGATCTGGGGCGGCTGTGTGCTGATGGCGTTGGGCGGACTGCTGGCGGTGCTCGATAGACGCTATCGCGTGGCGGCGCGCGCGCGTACCCGCGAGGATGCGCTAGCGGCCGGTGCCGCGGCAGCGAGTTAAACCCCAATGAAACGCTGGCAATGGTGGCTATTGCCGCTGGGTATTTTTCTGGTATTGGTGGTGTTTCTGGGCGTGGGGCTCACGCTCAATCCGCGTGAAGTGCCGTCGCCGCTGATCGGCAAACCCGCCCCGCCGTTCGAACTGCCGCAATTGCATGAACCGCAGAAAACATTCTCGCAAAAAGATGTCGCGGGCAAAGTGTGGCTGCTCAATGTATGGGCGTCGTGGTGCGCGCCGTGCCGCGAAGAGCATCCGTTGTGGGTTGAACTGGCAAAAGCCAATGTCGCGCCGATCTATGGTTTGAACTACAAGGACAAGCGCGCCGACAGCATCGCGTGGCTGCAACGTTATGGCAATCCATACGTGCTTTCGGTATCGGATAGTCAGGGGCGCATTGGCATCGACTACGGCGTGTATGGCGTGCCGGAAACTTATGTCATCGACAAGCGCGGCGTGATTCGTTTCAAGCAAATCGGCCCGGTCACGCCCACCGTGTTAAAAGAAAAAATTCTGCCGCTGATTGCCAAATTAAATGAAAATACGTAAGTATTTAATTTTATTAACTATTTTTTTGTGCGCTGTAACATCGGCACATGCCGCCGATGATGCTGCGCTGGAGCGGCGCGTGCAGCGCATTTCCGAGGAATTGCGATGCCTGGTGTGCCAGAACCAGTCGCTCGCCGATTCGCATGCCGAACTGGCCGTCGATCTGAAAAACCAGGTGCGCGAGAAATTGAAACAAGGCGCCAGCGAAAAAGACGTGATTGTGTTCATGACCGAACGCTACGGCGATTTTGTGCTGTATCGACCGCCGGTAAAAGCCACGACCTGGCTGCTTTGGTTCGGACCAGGCTTGCTGATGGTGGCCGGGCTGTTGGCGTTGTTTCTGCGACTGTGCCGTCGCGCGACACTTGCGGCGGCACCGGCGTTGACGGCGGCGGAGCGCGCGCGCGCGGCGGTGTTGCTGGGTAACCATAGCGAGCCGGATCACCGATGACCTTGTTCTGGATACTTGCGGCGCTGCTGATCGCGGGCGCGCTGTTGTTCGTGCTGCCGCCTTTGGTGAAGCGCAGCACCAAAGCCGACGTGGCGGCCGATCCGAACAATGCGCTTAATGTCGCGGTGTATCGCGACCAGCTCGGCGAGCTGGAAGCGGACCGCCGCGCAGGTACCTTGAATGACGAACAGTACGAGCGTGCGCGGCTGGAACTGGAGCGTCGGCTGCTGGATGATGTTGCCGCCGATCAGGTAACCGCCATCGTGACGCGACCGCTGAATCGCGTGCCGGCGATGCTTATGGGGGTGGCGGTACCATTGCTGGCCGTAGGACTTTACTTCGTCGTAGGTACTCCGCGCGCGCTGGCGCCGATTGCGTTACCCGCGGACGCGAGCAAAGCGGTCACGCCAGAGCAGATCGAAGCGATGGTGGCGAAACTGGCCGAACGCATGCGACAGAGTCCCGACGACCCGCAGGGCTGGGCCATGCTGGCAAAATCGTATGCCGTGATGGGCCGCTTTGAAGATGCCGTCGCGGCCTATGGCAAAGCCGTCGAGCGTGCGCCGGACAATCCGCACCTGCTGGCGGATTATGCCGACGCGCTGGCGATGACGCGTGGACAATCGCTGCAAGGCGAACCCGAGGCGCTGATCATGCGCGCGCTGAAAATCGATCCCGATAACCTCAAATCGCTGGCGCTGGCGGGAACGGTCGCCTTCGATAAAAAAGAGTACGCAACAGCATTGAAATATTGGGAGAAACTCGCGACGCTGGTGCCGCAGAATTCGGAAATGGCACGTGGCGTGCAGTCGGGTATAGCCGAGGCGCGCGGCTTGGCCGGCGGCGCCGCCAGCGCAGACGGCAAAACGGCGGGGGTCAGCGGCATGGTAACGCTGGCGCCGTCGCTGGCGGCAAAGGTCGAGCCCGGTGACACCGTGTTTATTTTCGCGCGGGCGTCCGAAGGCCCGCGCATGCCGCTCGCGATTCTGCGCAGGAAAGTAAGCGATCTGCCGGTGACATTTACCCTTGATGACAGCATGGCGATGTCGCCGGCGAATCGTCTATCGGGCACGCCGCAAGTGGTGATCGGCGCACGCGTTTCCAAGAGCGGCAATGCCACGCCGCAGCCGGGCGATTTGCAGGGATTCAGCAAACCGGTAAACCATACGGGTAAAAACGTTACGATCGTTATCGATACTGAAGTACGCTGACACGGCGTTGCGGTGAGCGTTGCGGAGACCAACCATGGCGAAATGGCAATACACTAAAGGCTTGCACGACCTCGGCAACAACTGTTACGCGTGGTTGCAACCGGATGGCGGTTGGGGCTTGAGCAACGCGGGCCTTGTGGTCGATGGTGATCAGACGCTGCTGGTCGATACACTGTTCGATCTCGCGCACACGCGCGAAATGCTCGATGCTTACCGCCGCGCCACGCCCGCGGCGAACAATATCGGCGTGCTCGTCAACACGCACTCGAATGGCGATCACACCTTCGGCAATCAACTGGCGAAAGGCGCGCGCATCATCGCCAGCCGCGCTTGCGCCGAAGAAATGTCACAGCGCCGTCCGGAAGAACGCTCGCAGGTGATGCGTGAGTGGCAAAAGCACGGCGAAGCGGGCGCGGCATGGCACAGTCTGTACTCGGGGAAATTCGATTTTGAAGGGCTGGTCTACACGCCGCCGACCGAAACTTTCGAGCGCGAAATGATGGTGAAGGTCGGCGCCAAGGAGGTGCGGCTGGTCAACGTTGGTCCGGCGCATACCAACGGCGATATCCTTGCTTATATTCCCGGCGACCGTATCGTGTTCACAGGCGACATATTATTTATCGGCGGCCATCCGCTGGCGTGGGTGGGGCCGATCGCCAACTGGATCGCGGCGTGTGAATTGATTCTAAGTTGGGACGTGGAAACTATAGTGCCCGGTCACGGGCCGGTCACCGACAAAGCCGGTGTGCGCAAACTCAAAGGCTACTTCGACTACCTCACGGCGGAAGCACGTAAGCGTTACCACGCCGGCATGAGCGAAGATGAAGCCGCGCGCGATATTTCGCTCGCGCCGTATCATGACTGGATAGATGCCGAGCGCGTCATCGTCAACATACATACGCTGTATAAAGACTTCGGCGCGCCGCGCAAATCGGATGCGCCGGACTACCATGCACTGATGGCGCGCCTGCGTAACGAGAATAAATAAAAACCTTTAAAAACAAATACTTATGTAAAATAGGATAATGATGCCCATCGACGAAACACACGATGCCAAACGCAAAAGCTGGGTCGCCAGCGCCAACGGCCATGGCGATTTTCCGATACAGAATTTGCCGTTCGCCATTTTCAGCGTCAACGGCGACACGCCGCGTGGCGGCGTCGCCATCGGCGATGAAGTGTTCGATCTCAAAGCCGCATGCGAGGCAAAACTTTTTTCCGGCGATGCCGATAAAGCGGCGCGCGCAGCGAGTGCTTCAACGCTGAATGATTTGATGGCGCTGGGCGCAGGCCCGCGCGCCGCGTTGCGCAAACAGGTTTCGGCGTTGCTGGCGGAAGGCACGCCTGAATCGGTGCGCGCGCAGCCGCTCGCTGCAACACTATTGCACAACGCTACGCATTGCACGCTGCATCTCCCCGCGAAGATCGGCGCGTTCACCGATTTTTTTGCCGGCATAACGCACGCTGAAAACGGCGGCAAACGCCGCGGTTCAAATCCACCGTTGAGTCCGAACTACAAATATGTGCCAGTGGCGTATCACAGCCGCGCATCTACGGTGCGCCCTGCCGGCGTGCCGGTGCGCCGCCCCAACGGCCAGCGCGTGGTGGATGGCGACGCGCTGCCGACCTTTGGCCCGTGTTTGAAAATGGATTTCGAACTCGAATTCGGTATCTGGATCGGCGACGGCAACGCTTGGGGCGAGCCCATTTCCACCGGTAAAGCGGGCGAGCATATCTACGGTTACTGTATGCTCAACGACTGGTCGGCGCGCGACATTCAGCGCTGGGAATCGCAGCCGCTGGGGCCGTTTCTGTCGAAGAATTTCGGCACCACCATTTCGCCGTGGATTGTCACCCCCGAAGCGCTGGCGCCGTTTCAAGTTGCGCAGCCGGCGCGGCCCGAAGGTGATCCGAAACCTTTGCCGTACCTGTGGGACGACAACGATCAGCGCGAAGGCCAGTTCGATCTGGAAATTGAAGTGCTGATTCACACCGAAGGCATGCGCAGCAAAGGCATGCCGCCGCAGCGCATCTCGGTGAGCAACACGAAGCATCTTTACTGGACCGTGGCGCAAATGGTCGCGCATCACACGTGCGGGGGTTGTAGCCTTGAGCCAGGCGATATTTTCGGCTCTGGCACCATCAGCGGCCCCACGCCGGAAAACTATGGCAGCATCGCCGAACTGTCGTTCGACGGCACACGCGATATTACGTTGAACTCCGGCGAAATCCGCCGCTGGGTGCAGGACGGCGACGACATCTACCTGCGCGCGCATGGGCGGCGCGAGGGGTATGCGCCGATAGGGTTTGGCGATTGTTGCGCGCGGATGGTGGCGGGTAACGCTGCCTAGCATTGACACGAAAAAAATTACGACGGTGCAACTTCTTTCATATTGCGTGTCTGAGATAAGGGTAAGGTAAGCCACGCGGTACAATCCTCGCTAGCGCTACTTGCTTTTCAATCGGACTCTGTTGTCGCCACCCGAAATCCGCCATCGACGTCTGTTGCCGCTGCTGATAGCAGGTCTGGCCACGATAGGTCCGTTTACCATCGATACCTATTTGCCGTCTTTTCCGGCGATAGCAGCAGAGATGGGCACCACCGAGGTCATCGTGCAGCAGACGCTGACCGCGTATCTGGTACCGTTTGCGTTCATGATGCTGTTTCACGGTGCGTTGTCCGATGCATTCGGGCGGCGGCCGGTAATTCTGATTGGTATTGGGGGCTATGTACTCGCCTCCATCGGCTGCGCGCTGGCGCCAAATATGCATGTGCTGCTGATCTGCCGCGCGATGCAGGGCTTGGTCGCAGGCGCGGGTACCGCTATCAGCCGCGCGCTGGTGCGTGACGCGTACCAAGGGGTTGAGGCGCAGCGACTGATGTCACGCGTGATGCTGATGTTCGCAATAGCGCCGGCCATCGCACCCGTTATCGGCGGTGCGTTGCAGACATGGTTGGGATGGCGCGCCAATTTCTGGTTTTTAACGGGATTCGGCGCGATACTGTTCATAACCTGCTTGCAGTATCTGCCGGAAACACATCCGGTTCATGCGCGCCAGCGCTTTGCGCCGGCGCCGTTAATCGCTGCATATCGTCATGTCGGCTTTAGTTCGCGATTTTTGCTGCTCGCCTGTGTCAGTGGCCTTAATTTTGCGGGTTTTTTTATTTACGTATTGTCGGCCCCGGCATTCATTTATCGTCATCTGGGACTCAACGAACACGGCTTTGCGTGGCTGTTTGTGGCGGGCGTGATTGGCATGATGTTAGGTGCGTTTCTGTCGGGCCGTCTCGCGGGCAAACTGTCTCCGCGACGCACGATATGGGTGGGCTTCGCGTTAATGTTTAGCGGCGCCATTTATAACAATTTATTCTATTTGTGGTTTTCGCCCCAATTGCCGTGGTCGGTATTGCATCAGATTGTGTACGCCCTGGGCATGTCATTGGCCATGCCGTCGGTGACGCTGATGGTGCTGGATTTGTTTCCGTATAATCGCGGCATGGCGGCATCGCTGCAGAGCTGCCTGCAATCGTTGATCATCGCGTTTGTCGCTGCCATCGCCGTACCGCTATTTTCAGGTTCGGCTGCCCTGTTGGCGCTGGGTGCGATACTCTTTGCGCTGTCCGGCTTGGGTTTGTGGCTGGCCTATCTCGCGTTGCCGAAAATCGAAGCGCAACTGTGAGCGGCTTTTAAGGTTCGCTATTTAGCGGCGCGCAACGCTGAGAGGCATGCGTCTGGTATTCATCGCCCGTACGTTTGTTGACAAGGCTTCGATGACAGGCTAGCACTGTTTCCAGGGCAGACCATCATGCCGCCAGCCGCTCTTTTGATTGCGGTGGTGATTGGTATCGCGTTGGGATTCGTCTTGAGAAACTCGTAGGCTACTTTGGGTTCCAGCTGCTGCATTGCGATGCTGCCGGTGCGTAAGAACATCGATTATAGTCTGCGCGCTAAGATCGGCGCCAGCACATGGTAAAATTCTGCTTTCTTAACAAGAACTTGCGCCATCGCTGTCGCGCACTTTAAACCCATGACTTCCCCACGCTTCACGCAAATCGAATCGGCCCTCGAGAAACGCATCCTGATCCTCGACGGCGCCATGGGCACCATGATCCAGCGTTACAAACTGGGCGAAAAAGAATATCGCGGCACGCGTTTTGCCGAGTTCGCGCACGACGTCAAGGGCAACAACGAACTGCTGACGCTGACGCAGCCGCAGATCATTCAGGAAATTCACGAGCAATATCTGGCTGCCGGCTCTGACATCATCGAGACCAATACCTTCGGCGCGCAGGTCATCGCACAGGCTGACTATCACATGGAGTCGTTGGCTTATGAGATGAACGTTACCGCCGCGCGGCTGGCCAAAGCCGCCTGCGTGAAGTATTCAACCAGCGATGCGCCGCGCTTTGCCGCGGGGGCATTCGGCCCGACACCGAAAACCGCTTCGATCTCGCCCGATGTCAATGATGCGGGCGCGCGCAACGTCACTTATGACGAATTGGTATCGGCGTATCTTGAGCAAGCGCGAGCGCTGCACGAAGGCGGCGTGGATTTGTTTCTGGTTGAAACCATATTTGATACGTTGAACGCCAAGGCGGCGTTGTTCGCCATCGACCAGTTTTTTGAGGAGAGCGGCGAGCGTTATCCGGTGATGATTTCGGGCACGGTCACCGATGCATCCGGGCGCATTTTATCCGGACAAACCGTCGAGGCATTCTGGAACTCGGTGCGCCACGCCAAACCGATCACGGTAGGTTTGAATTGCGCACTGGGCGCGGCCTTGATGCGTCCCTACATCGCCGAGCTATCCAAGATTTGCGATGCGCCGATCTGCGTGTATCCGAATGCTGGATTGCCGAATCCGATGAGTGACACCGGGTTTGATGAAACACCGGTAATCACGTCAGGGTTGCTGAAAGAATTCGCCGAAGCGGGGTTTGTAAATGTTGCCGGCGGTTGCTGCGGCACCACGCCGGATCACATACGCGCCATTGCACAGGCGGTAAAAACTTTGCCGCCGCGCGTGGTGCCGCAGGGTGATCACAAACTGCGGTTGTCGGGGCTGGAGCCCGCAAACATCGACGAGACGTCGCTCTTCGTCAACGTCGGCGAACGCACCAATGTCACCGGATCCAAAGCCTTCGCGCGCCTGATTCTGAACGAGCAATACGATGCAGCGCTGGCGGTGGCGCGTCAGCAGGTCGAAAACGGCGCGCAGGTGATCGACATCAATATGGACGAAGCGATGCTTGATTCGAAAGCGGCGATGGCGCGCTTTCTGAATCTGCTCGCCGGAGAGCCGGATATTTCGCGCGTGCCGGTAATGATCGATTCGTCGAAATGGGAAGTGATTGAAGCGGGACTGAAATGCGTGCAGGGCAAGCCGGTGGTCAACTCGATCAGCATGAAAGAAGGCGAAGCCGAGTTCCTGCGCCAGGCGCGGCTGTGCAAACGCTACGGCGCGGCGGTGATTGTGATGGCTTTTGATGAGCAAGGCCAGGCCGATACCTTCAAGCGCAAGACCGAAATCTGCAAGCGTGCGTACGACTTGCTTACGCAGCGCGAGGGCTTCGCGCCGGAAGACATTATTTTTGATCCGAATATTTTTGCTATTGCCACCGGCATCGAAGAGCACAATAACTACGCGGTGGATTTCATCGAGGCTACGCGGTGGATACGTGAGAATCTGCCGTACGCCAAGGTGAGCGGCGGCGTGTCCAATGTGAGCTTTTCATTCCGCGGCAACGACCCGGCGCGTGAGGCGATACACACCGTGTTTTTGTATCACGCGATCAAAGCAGGCATGACCATGGGTATCGTCAACGCCGGCATGGTAGGCGTGTATGACGACCTCGCACCTGAATTGCGCGAGCGTGTTGAAGACGTCGTGCTGAACCGGCGCGAGGACGCCACCGAGCGCATGATTGAATTTGCAGCCACGCTGAAAGCAGGGGCCGCAAAGGAGGAACAGACGCTGGAATGGCGCGAGGCGGTGGTGGAAAAACGCCTAGCCCATGCGCTGGTTCACGGCATCACCCAGTGGATCATCGAAGACACGGAAGAAGCGCGGGCCAAAGTGGCAGCCGCGGGTGGACGCCCGATTCATGTGATCGAAGGTCCGCTGATGGACGGCATGAATATCGTCGGCGACCTGTTCGGCGCGGGCAAAATGTTTTTGCCGCAGGTGGTGAAATCCGCACGCGTCATGAAACAGGCGGTGGCGCATCTGATTCCGTTTATCGAAGAAGAAAAGGCGCGGCTTGCTACGGAATCCGGTGAAATCTCCAAGCCCAAGGGCAAGATCGTGATTGCCACGGTGAAGGGCGATGTGCACGACATCGGCAAGAACATCGTGGCGGTGGTGCTCCAGTGTAACAATTACGAAGTCGTCAATATGGGCGTGATGGTGCCTTGCCAGAAAGTTCTGGATATGGCGCGCGCGGAGAAGGTGGACATCATCGGCCTTTCCGGGCTCATCACGCCGTCGCTTGAAGAAATGGCCGACGTGGCGCGCGAAATGCAGCGCCAGGGCTTTACATTGCCGTTGTTAATCGGCGGCGCGACCACTTCTCGCACGCATACCGCGGTGAAGATCGCGCCGGGCTACACCAACGGCCCTACGGTATGGGTGCCGGACGCTTCGCGCAGCGTCACGGTGTGCAGCAGCCTGCTCGCCGAAGATGAAGTCGTGCGTCGCAAATACCTGGATGAGTTGAATGTCGATTACGACAAAGTTCGCGCGCAGCACGCAAACAAAAAAGGCCCGGAGTTGATCACGCTGGCGGAAGCACGCGCCAATCGTTTCAAGACCGATTGGACAAAATACACGCCCGCCGCACCGGTTTTTCCCGGCATGAAGTTGCTCAAGAATTACGATCTGGCTGAAATCGCCCAGCACATCGACTGGGGACCGTTCTTCCAGACCTGGGACCTCGCCGGTGCTTACCCGAAAATCCTGGAGGATGCCGTCGTCGGCGTTGAGGCGAAAAAGGTGTTTGCCGACGCCAAGGCCCTGCTCAAAAAGATTATCGACGGCAAATGGCTGCAAGCCCATGGCGTGCTCGGTTTGTTCGCGGCGAACAGCGTCAATCACGGCGAAGACATCGAGATTTATGGCGATGAAAAGCGCGACAAGGCGGTGATGATCTGGCACAACCTGCGCCAGCAGAATCGCAAGCCCACCGGCAATCCCAATCTGTGCCTGGGTGATTTTGTCGCGCCCAAAGAAAGCGGCATCCGGGATTACCTCGGCGCGTTTGCGGTTACAGCCGGGGTCGGCATCGAGAAAAAGCTTGCCGAGTTCGAAAAAAATAACGACGATTACAACAGCATCATGTTAAAAGCGCTGGCGGACAGGCTGGCCGAAGCGTTTACCGAGTTGATGCACAAGCGCGTGCGACGCGAGTTTTGGGGTTATGCCAAAGACGAGTCTCTGGACAACGCTGCAATGATCGCAGAAAAATATCGCGGCATTCGGCCGGCACCCGGTTATCCGGCATGTCCCGATCACACCGAGAAAGGCGCGCTGTTCGAGTTGCTCGACGCCAAACGCGCAGGCATTACGCTCACCGAGAGTTTTGCCATGTGGCCGGCATCGTCGGTGAGCGGTTTCTATTTTGCGCATCCGCAGTCGCAGTATTTCGCGGTGGGCAAGATCGCAAAAGATCAGGTTGAAGACTACGCACGGCGCAAGGCAATGCCGTTGGACGAAGCCGAGCGCTGGCTTGCGCCCGCGCTCGGCTATGACCGATAGCGGGCGCTTCAGCGACGATGACTGCGCGCAATTCGCGCGCGACGGCTACGTGATTGTGCGCGGACTTGCGCTTGAAGCCTCGGTGACGCGCATGCGCGAAGTCGCACTGATGCATCTGGCCGAACCAAGGCTGCCGGTGGAGTTTGAAGCCGATACGCGTTACCCCGGCGCGCCGGCGTCACTGGATGCGCCGGGTGGGCGCACGGTGCGCCGGCTGTTGCAGATTTACGCGCGCGACGCGGTGTTTCGGGCGTGGGCGCTGTCGCCGCTGATTGCGGGGCGCCTTTCGCAATTACTCGGCCCGCGCGTGGTGTTGTCGCAGGCGCATCACAACTGCGTGATGACCAAGGACCCCGCCTACAGCAGTATTACGAATTGGCATCGTGACATTCGCTACTGGTCGTTCGACCAGCCGGAACTGGTGTCGGTATGGCTCGCGCTGGGCGAAGAATATTTCAGGAATGGCTGCCTGTTGCTGTTACCGGGTTCGCATCGCATGGATTTCCAGCCCGGCCAACTCGATGCGGCGCAGTTTCTGCGCACCGACCTCGACCAGAATCGCGCGTTATTGCGCACGCAAATCGCTGCGGAGCTGCACGCGGGTGACGTGCTGTTTTTCCACTGCCGGTTGTTTCATGCCGCCGGTAATAACCAGACCACCGATACTAAACTTTCCGTGGTGCACAGCTATCACGCGGCGGATAACCACCCGCTGCCGGGCACCCGTTCTGCGGCGTTGCCGGAAATAGCGTTTGCTGATGAAGTTATGTAAGTATTTGATTTTAAACAATATTTTATTATTGGAATAATGTAAGCATCGAAGCCGACAAGCGACAAATGCCGGTATGGCATGATGGCTGCTACGTCGCAATTTCGGCCAAACTGCTAAATCATTTACTCGGGGAGGCGTTATGACGCATCGTCGCACAATCACAACTGCAGTTGCTGCTGTTCTGGCCGTAGGCGCCGGTGTGCTGATGGCGCAAAGCCCCGTAGGACCCAAGGACGTTGCGTTTCCACAGGGCTTCGAAAAATGGCAGATGTATCAACAATTGAATCGCCACGACGTCAAGCAATACCGCGAACTCTACGCAAAACCTGAAGTGGTAAAAGCCGTGCGCGAAGGCAAGCCGATACCGAATGGCGCAGTGCTGGTGATTGCGATTTCTGCCGCGCAAGTCGATGCCGATGGCAAGCCGACGCGCGATGCGAAAGGTAACTTCATCAAGGGCAAACCGATGGGCGTCACGGTGATGGAAAAACGTGCGGGCTGGGGTGCATCGGTGCCAGAGGC
>Ga0193752_1000816_pt1 | contig 28111 bp, 24 predicted proteins | sample H1c1metaG_FD_144924 | JGI IMG/M metagenome (GOLD analysis project Ga0193752, IMG submission 144924) | Soil microbial communities from a riparian zone of the East river system, Colorado, United States - H1c1 | ecosystem: Environmental > Terrestrial > Soil > Riparian zone | place: USA: East River...
TTCAATGCTGCTATCTGATAAATAAGGGACCCGAGCACAAGCAGAAAAATTATTCCGCCAAACTCAGTATATAAGGATAGCAGCGAGAAGAAAGGCCTGTACATTGTCGAGTTACCATAACGGTCAGCATTTCGTTCAACAGCTTCCCACACTTCCTGAACATATATTCGGAAAAGCGGTGCCGACCTGAAATTCAATACAGGAATACTTCTAAACAAATCAGACAAAGAACCGTATGTTCCGGAAGCGATCACACTGGCACGACTGGAATATTGACCGGGGCCCAGGCCCACCAGGTGCATTGTCGGATATTTGGAACCTACCTGGTTTATTGCAACACTGATTGCCTGTGATTTTGGAGTTTCTCCATCAAAAAACATCCGGGCCTGGCGAAGGGGTTTGTCAAATGTAGCAGCATCAACCACAGCAAAAACGACACCCACAACTATAACCATCACCCCAAATATCTTTAAAAATGAGCGACTTTTAAACACACAATAGCTCACTATCACCGCTAATACCATACTAAAAAAAACGTGACCTACACTCGCAAGGATAACTCCAATCAGGGCTATGCAAAAATGTAATCTTTTGCCTTTGTTCTTATATATATAGGGCAATGAGAAGATCATGAAAAATCCCATGTTAATTGCATAGAACTGGTTGCTGAAACCTGAATGCCCGAATACAAAGGAAAGTGGATTAATTGTGCCTTCCACAACATCGCCCGAAATGCTGCCGACCAAAAACGGCGCAAGCATTTTTTGCATGATCCCGTACAACCCTTCAAACAGTAAAATGTTTAGTATTAGCCTACTATAATATTCGTAATTGTACTTTTCTGAACTTACGTTCTGTGGAAAAATGAAAAATATTAAGAAGGAAGAATAGTGAAAAAAAGAGAGCAATGCATTGGCCGTCACGAAATCAACGTTAATCAGCGACGCGTGCAGATTATACCCCAGTACCAGAATTGCCCAGGCACAAACAACCAGAATAAAACGTTTGAAAACTTCGCCACTTCCGGACCGGATGAGATACCATATCATTGCAATCATGGGTATCATCATTCCGATCGCCTTTGAAGGCGAGAAGGTGAGAATAATACAAAGTATAAAAACTTCGAAAAAGGGCTTGTCGTATGTGAGTTCAGAAGTTTTCAGCGACGATTTGCCTAAAGAATAATCCACCCCGGTTCTCCCGAGGTATATTCCGGAGCGAGTACCTGCATTTGTAATTGGGTCAATTTGTATAGCTTTCTGATAATTCAATAACTGTCGCTTAATGTTTTTAGAAAAAAAATCTTATTTAGTAACGGCTTTCCCTTTTAATGAATATTTTAATTGTCTGTAAGAATCAAGCACTCCCATCCTGACCATTATAGGCAGGATATAGGCTTTCGCAATTTCAATCACATACAGAAAGTTGTTCATGGCCCTGTATTTAAGGCTAAAATACCTATTCGAAACAGTCAGGCGTTCCCGCTGGATAGTACTTTTCATCTTAAAACTCAGACCGCCATCCAGATAAAATGCGATACGCACAGGAACAAAATGAATCGCATCAATTGATCTGCGGAAGTTATAATAAAGACCCAACCATCCATAAAACGAGCCAATTTTATATTCCATCGGATAAACGCCAACCTCAGTAAACAGACTTGTTTTGGTAAACATGGTCTGGTGGCAAATCGCCACCGATAAAAAAAAAGAATTGGACGTTAATGGCTTACCGATTTCGTACCTGAAACCCGAACTATAAGAACTTATCTTTACTGCTTTGCCATACATTATATCAACGTTCGCCGCAGCTACCGATTGATGGTAATTGAAAACAGTCTGAAGCGTCTCGTCATTATAAAAGGCATCACCCGAATTCATAAAGTTTGTATAAGTGCCTGTGCACAATCCAATCGCTTTATTCATGGCAGGATAAATACCACCGTCTTTCTCGCTGATGAATATATTTATCTTATCTCTGTACCTGTTAATTATTTCTATGGTGCCATCTGTTGATCCACCATCTATAATAATATACTTAAAATCATCAAAAGTCTGAGTTATGACACTTTGGATCGTCCCTTCAATCATCGTCGCGCTGTTGTATACAACAGTCACAATTGAAAAAAATGGATGCTTAACCTTCGTTTTCATATCATCGACTTAAGTTCAATTTCCATGGATGTAAGGAACCGGTCAATCTTATAATTGTCTTCATATACTCTTCTGCCGGCCTTTCCCATTTGTATACGTAACGTGGTGTCTCTGATAAGTGTGTTCAAACTATCAGCCAGTGCCAACGGATTTTTGATGTCGACGAGAATTCCAGTCTGGTCATGTCTTACTATATCCGGAATACCGCGCCACCGTGTGGCTATCACAGGCAATTCGAACATCATCGCTTCGACCACAACGTTCCCGAATGATTCTGATTCGAAGAACGAAGGGAAACAGAAAATATCGGCCTGGCGGAAGTAACTCCACTTGTACTTACCTTTCTGAACACCCGCAAAGTTTACCAGGTTTTCAATCCCCGAATCCCTGCAATAAGTACTGCAGATGATTTCAAATTCCGCGGAATTGTATTCGCCAATGAGATCCACATTCACATGTAACCCTGCATCGGCCAATATTTTAACGGCTTCAAGCAACACCAGCACCCCTTTGGTCTCCTGGATCACACCTACGTACAGAATCCGGATAATGTCATTGGACGGCTTGCTTATCGGCAAATAATTTTCACTCTCGTCTTCCAGGCCATTTGGTACAACAGTATTTCTTTTTGCGTTGAAAAACTCCCCGTCCTTCGGATTTCGTGCTGACAAATGAATGGCAAGATCAGGTTTTCTGTAGGCGAACCTGGCAAGATTACCCAACATTCCCGACTTGTTCTTTACTACTTCCGAAACCCCGGCAGCACGAAAATGAAAGACGGTCTTATTAAATAAGGGACGCAACAATGTCAGGATAAAGATATCGCGGGCGACCGGGGTAAAATTCGAGCCACCCGGCATATAATAGAGCACTTTAGTTTTGAACCTGATCCTGAATATAAGGGCCCGCCAAATTACATGGAACATGTGAAAAATCTTTGCCATGCTGAACTTACCAACGGAAGCCATGGTATTGGAAAAGGCCATACGAACGTGATAAATATCAAGATCCTGAAATTTGGCCTTCACCAATCTTTCAGTCATCATTGCCTGACCGCCGTAAGGAGGCGGTGTTATGCCTATTACAAGTATTCTACCTTTTTTTTTCACCTATCAACTCCCTTGATTAAATAGTCCGTATCAGATAATTCATTCACCCTTTTAACTGACCTTGCGATACCAGGTAACAAAATCCTTAACTCCGCGTTGCATTGTATATTTCGGCTGGCCCAGAACCTTGAACGTTTTATCAATGTCCGTTATATAGTTCTCAGTCATACTATTGAATCGGGTTGTCGTGATCGGGAATGATACTTTAAAAAGGCTCAGTGCATCTCCCGTTATCGCCAGGGTCCTGATAAAAAAGGTCGGAAGTACCCTGACTGGTTTTTGAATTAATTCGTCTGATACACAGTTTACCCAGTCCAGCAGATTAACAGGGGCATCGCCAACATAAAAAACCTGCTGATTAACCTTTTCAGCCGGTGCTTCAAGAATTTGATTTATCTGCCACACAACATTACCAACATAGCCATAAGCACGGTATACATTTTTTTTACTCGGATGAAAATACAAACCACGCTTCATTACTGCGAACATCTTTTCTTTATAGCGAAAACTCCATGGACCCCAGATTGTTTGGGGACGAATGATAGTCCAGACGCATTTCAGATCAGCCTGTCTTGTAGCAATCTCCGTGTTCTTTTTACTGACACCATATAAAGTGAAGGGACTAAAATCCTGATCATGTTCAGGAACATAACCTGGCTTACACACGAACATGGTCGAAGTAATGATTACCCTTTCAATGCCTGATGTTTGTTTTATACATTCCAACACGTTATCCGTACCCCTCGTATTAACTATGTATTCATTAAGATCTCCATTCAGATCATAAATATCTGTATCTGTCCTTGCGGCCAGGTGAAGAACGACGGTAGGTTTAAAATCTGCGAACACCTTACCTAGTAAATCGAGGTTAAGTATATCACATTGTTTCCAATATTTGACGTGACTGCTCTCCAGGGGTGACTTGATGTCAACATTAATGAAAGTAATATTGCGCTCGATACAATCTTGTACGTAATTAGTGCCTATAAATCCGGAACCTCCCGTTATTAAAATTCGCATTTGTTGCTCAGTTAAATTTTAGATCTTCGTTTTGCAAAAGGAAATTCCACCAGCGCCAAAAATATAAATTTACTGTTACCGACCAGGTAACGTTTCCATAACCTTTTTGGCTCCAGGAATAAACGATAGGTCCATTCCAGTGATAATTTTCTTGCCCATTCAGGGAGTCTTTTTTCCAACCCTGCATAAGTCAGAAAGGCCTGGCCCAGCCCCAACATACATGCAGATATCCGATTTTTATGTTCATTCATCCATGTCTCCTGTTTTGGACATCCCAATGAAACAAATACCATATTGGCACCTGATGCATTGATCATCGTAACCACTTTTTCATCTTCTTCAGGTGTCAGTTTACGAAACGGTGGGGAGTACATGCCGGCGATAGTCAGATTTGGAAACTGCTTCATTGCCTTTGCGCGAATCGTATCCAGTACTTGTTGTGTAGATCCGTACAAAAAAACAGACAATGATTTGCTTTCACAACCCCTGAGCAGGTCAGGAAAAATATCCATTCCGCAGACACGGTCCTGTTTGATCCCGTAATGTGACCTCATTATAATTGACACCGGCCTTCCGTCTGGTGCAACCAGGTCAGCGTTATTTACTATGTCCCGAAAGGTTGGTTTTTGATGACCTTCCATCAGCATATGTACATTCGCAAAACAAACATATGAAGAAACCCGCCGGGCACTCATGTCGAGTATCTTATCCAGAAATTTCTGATAGCTACCAACAGAGACTCCGGTCTTAAACAAGTTTACTTTTTCCATCATATCAGTCATTTCCCAAAAATTAATACGCCTTTTCTTCTCCTTTAACCATATTGAGAACTGTTCTACCAATAATCTGTAAGTCGAGTGTAAGGCTCCAGTTTTCAATGTATTCCAAATCATGATCGATACGCTTTGCCATTAACCATGTTTCTTTTGTCTCGCCACGATATCCACTCACTTGCGCATAACCAGTAATTCCAGGCATAACGCGATGACGGAGCGGGTACTCTTTAATTTCTTTTGAATACTGCTCCAGGTGAATAACAAGGTTGGGACGGGGACCCACCACTGACATATCTCCTTTAAAAGCATTAAAAAACTGTGGTAATTCGTCGAGGCTTGTTTTACGTAAAAAGGCACCTACCCTGGTGATGCGTGCATCATGTTTGGTGGCTTGTACATTAGGATTACTATTAACACTCATTGTTCTGAATTTGTAACACCAGAACAACTTGTTATTTTTACCGGGGCGAAGCTGACGGAAAAATACAGGGCCTTTTGATTCCATTCGAATTGCAAGTGCAATAAATGGAAACGCCATAATTCCAAGTACGAGTAGCGCAAATGACGAAAACGCAATATCAAATACCCTTTTGATATGCGTGTTAACCATCAGTCGAAGTGGTTCCTTGCGTGCACAAATAACAGGTATACGGCTATCATTGTACAAAATAGCATCCACCGAGTGGGAAAAATCCAGGCCTTCCACGTCCGGAATAACGCCAAGAAAAATAAAGTGCTCATCAACAAAAGCCGACAGGTCCTTATAAAAGGCCTTCTGATTCTCAATGGCGTAATAAATCTCATGAACATTTTGTTCTATACAAAACCCCTTGACTGCGTTGAGATCCCCTTTATAATATTGTGAACTTTGTAATCCTGAAGGAGGAACCACGTCAAAATATCCCAAAAATCGCTGGGGCAGATTTCTTGTTAAAAAATAATTGCCTAATTCTTTAGCGCGTGTAGTATTGCCGATGATGATAGTATTTTTCCGATTCAGATTCAATGGACGGAACAAAAAATAGAGTCTCAGCAAAACGAGCCTGAAAATAGCGATAGCGATGATTGCAAAAAAACATAGCCCGGTTATCATCGTTAAGCGAACTTCTGATTGACCCCGGGCGCCGGAAAATAATAACATTACGCATACATAGATAATACCTGTTGTAAATGATCGTAACAGTATTTTCTTATAGGAATTCATATTGTGGATCTCATACACTCGTGTCAGGATAGCGACCAGTATCCAGCACAGGGCCATGTTCAATCCCAGAGAATAATATTTCTGCATTGTATGCGCCGGCTGTCCCTGGTACAAAATGAATGCTTCAACAAGGAGAAGTATTAATCCAAAATCTACGAGCATTAGTATGATAGGAATAATCGTTGAATACCGATATTTCCGAAGTCTGTTTCTGGTTTTTGATAACATAAAAAGGCTTTATAGACGTTTATTTTGAAATTATTACCCGATTTCATACTCTATCAAACATTTTTCATTAGCGACAGATCATAGAAGTTTCCATCACAGTAATGAGAAAGTTCAAACTTGATTTTCTGAAACAAGCAAGTCAAATTTCAACATGGCATGCATATGTATGTATTATGGCTAAAGCAACACAACTCCTGCGGAATTGATTTGACAAGACAAAGGCTCCAGCATTATCGTTTGGGATTTTTGGGGTTCAGCAGAGCCGACCGTTGAAAAAACTCCTAAATCGTTATTTCATTCAGAGCAACCTTAATGACTTACTTAAACTTTACATCGGTCTTTTTTCATCGATTGGTCTCACCAGAGGCAAGAAAAATCGAACAGCAATACCAATAATTCGAGCAGGCGAATCGTTTCTGTGGTTGGGTATAAGGGGATTCCAATTTGAAATCTAAAGCTAAGGAATTTTTTAAAGCAGTTGAACGTAACTCAACATTATTTTTTTATTACTACCCAGGTACGATTTTATAATCCAACGCGTTTGGTAAAAATACCATCCATATCAAATATATGAACGTGATTATGTATCGTAGATTTACGAGTGCAGGGATAAAGAAATCCGATGTTATGAATTTTATCTTTGGCTGCGGTATAACATTATTTTATTCATCTTGTATCTTTTAAAAACCCCGGGGCTATTCCTTGTGATTTCCAGATTTTTATTGCGATCGGCAATAAGTTTTTGATAGATCCCATGTCGCATAAAACCCAATTCAGAAAAATTAACGATCGAAAAATCTCCCTCGACAATATCATATGCCAGGTTGGCGCCGACGCCATTTGAGCCAACGAATTGGCTGGTGTTTATTATTTCAGCCGAGCCGCCATTTACTACTTTTACAAATACACCGCCACCCTCGGTACGGTTGGAAAAAATCCAGGCTGTGGAGCTATCTACCAATATGTCAGGACCAGTTCCAAAAACGGCATCGACATTTCTTAGCCAGGCATTCTGGCCATGCCGGATTTTATAATTTGAACCGTGTTGAATATCTTCCGCAAAGAGGTCTTTTGTAGCAACCGGTGTATTCATGTAGGCCGGCAGGTTCATATCTCTTAGCACAAGCGGCCTTGAAGCATTGTTAAGAATGCCACCAGGGAAATGATGAAAGCACTCGATTATCAATGGTACATCGCTGTCGCCTTCAATCTGCATAAACCATTGTGATTTATCAATGGTGCTGTCAATTTGATTTAATTCTTCATTGTCAATAGAAAGAAGAGAACGAATATTGATTTTGAAACTGGCATCCTCAGACGCTGCTGAAGACTGCCAGAAGCCAATAATCCTTCTTACGTGCCGCCGAACTATAACAGGTGATTTGTATTTTCTGCTGCCGCTTCCGTCCATTACAATTGTTTCGGCTCCTGAATCCATGGCCTTTTGCAAACGAACCGAATAGTCATCCGTTCCATCGTCAGAAAAATTTGACACCATTGCCCAGGTAGTTGTATCGTTGTTATGATATTCCGGCGATTGTTTGATAGGAAGATTTAATGATGCCATTTTTCCCTGAGATGCCGCAGTGTGCGAAAACCATTCCCCTGCCAAAACAGGGGTTTTATTTTGCCTGGCCACACCCTGCACTAAGATTTTGGCTCCAGCCGCATTAATATTCCGGAGATAAAGCATTGCATCTGCATGTTGTTGTACAAATACCTTTTCGGGCGACCCGGTAATTATGGCATTTAAGATGGAGGCCTGCGCAATACCATCCACCTGAATGAGTGTAGGTACTTTGTTATCGCTGACAAGGTTGTTTACTGCAAGTACGCTGTTTACATTGTAAATGCCTGATACCCGTTGTTTGACGAGTTTCAGACCTTCCGCCGCCATACTTTGCGCATTGTCTGCCCGCCACCAGCCATAATCGAATCCTTTGATGGTTAGGTCAGATATATAACCCGTGCCATCACTTTGCTTCATCCTAACGCCCATAGCTCCACGCAACTGGGGGTCACTGGATACAACATTTACATGTCTTAAAGTGCCGGCATTGCAAACCAACCAATCAATGCCAACTGCACCTGGGTTGGAGGCACCAATGTCAATTGTCATATCGTAAATGCTGTTAAAAAATGCAAGATTCGGACGCTCGGACATTAAACCATTTATCCGTTCCCGCCCGGCTCTGAACTGCACCAGGGCAGTTGGATTTTCCTTATTCTGAAAACTATCTGCGTTGTTTTTCAAACGGATGGTTGTAAAGTTTTTACCAGCACCATATAATTGGAGCCATGACTGCCCGATACCATCGCTGTTTAAACTCACAAGTGGTCTTGATACCAGGTACACACCCGCGGGAAAATAAACCTGCCTTGATATTTTTCCCGATTGAATGGCAGCCTGGATAGCCCTTGTATCATCTGCTTTTCCGTCACCTTTCGCTCCAAAATCTTTTACATTGACCAAAGGTACCCACGATGGGAAAACCTTAATATTGTCGACGTTGCTATGCCCATCTGCAGTTTGGGATAAAACATGAAAATGCATTTGAAAAACAAGGGATAAAAGAATCGATATCATCGAACTTGAATTGCCCGGAAATCCCGGTTTTAAGAATCTCCTGTTTTTTAATGTTGCTTGAAAATTAAAATACTGAATTGACATGTTTTATTTCACCCCTGGTTTAAAATTATAGAAGTTAGGATAATAAGCAAAACTTTTCGACTGCTAAACTTCAAACATAGGTATTTGGTTCAGACACTTCTCGCGGGTATTTTCCGGTAGTGGTTTCCACAACTGTAGTGTTTCTTAAGCGGGATAGAGTTATTTTGCATCAAACTTATTTAGTTGAAATTTTATAATATACCCGTTGTTTTACTTTTGTTCTTCTATTGTAAGTCGTTATCCGGGCAAACCGGGAATACCGACATAAAAAAGCATACCATTTATATCGATGTTTCCACAAGAGGCCCTGTTTATACGATCAATTACGACCGTATCTTTATAAAAAGAGACAAGGTTTCATTTAGCTATCGCATCGGATTCTTTTTATTAAAAGACGAAATCGCAATGCCGCTTGGCGTCAGTCTGATCACCGGAAAACATGATCATCATGCAGAATTCAGCCTGACACTTATGCCTGATATCGACAGGGTTAATTACCTGTTTCGTGAAGGAAATATTTCCGATAAATATTTGTACATAACACCGGGTTTCGGATACCGGTATCAGAAATCAGGGGGTGGCTTGTTTATCAAAGCTCTCGTGGCTCCAATGATTTTGCTTGATCCACCGTCCGATGATTTCTGGAACATGGATCCAAAATTATATCCGCTATTAACTTTTGGAGCAGGAATCTCATTATAAACAACTCAGCATAATTCCGGATAAAAATAAATATCCTAAAGTCTTCGGGATACTTTTCAGCGCTAAGGGTTAATTGGAGGTTTGACAATACTTTTACCCGATAGCTATCGTTTACTTCCAGAAGTTGGATTAACCCGTCTCCTCACCTTAAGTTGTTGTAGAATTTCCTGACACTATTGGAGCATTATATGCTGTCCAACTTCCCCTTGAATACACCACTATGAAAAAAATATCCGGATTATTGCTGATTTGCTTTGCAGTATCAACCTTGCAGTCACAGGAGGTGTTTAATATTCTTTCGGGAACAAACGTTTTTTTCGGCACGAACACTATCATTTCTTCTGATAACCTGACATTGGTTCCTACTTCCGGGCTAACGTTGAATGGCACGGCATTGAGTAAGAATACCGTTTTGCTTCATTCCAGTGGAAATTTAAGTATCGCCAGGGCGTATAGCTTCAGTAATGCGGTGACAAACTTCAGTGGTTCTATCCAAATCAAATACCTGGATCCCGAACTCAACGGAATCATGGAATCAAGCCTCAGGTTAAATATTCATAACGGCACAAGCTGGCAGAATTTTGCCAATAACACGAATGATGGCACCGGCAACACCGTAAATACAACATTATTAAATAACTTAACGCTAAAGGAGCTATCCCTTGCTGATGTTGCATTGGCATTGCCTCTTCAGTGGAACGTTCTAAGTGCCTACCGGGTTTCACAAACGGTAAAAATAGCCTGGAATACCGAACACGAAAATAATATCAGTCACTTTACTGTGCAGCGTAGCGATAATGCCCGCGACTGGACAAATGTGTCAGGTGACATAGCAGCAACAAATAAAGAAACTCAGAAATACGAGTTGATTGATCATAACTATCAAAAACAGCGTTTATATTATCGCGTCAGACAATCGGATAATAATGGCAAAATTGCATATTCCCGGGTTATACCGGTAACAGGAGAAAACAGTCGGAATATAACGACCCTCTTTCCAAACCCTGTTTCGAATAAATTTTATCTCACCGGAGATGTCAACCGGATTACAAAAATCGAACTTTATAATTCAGCAGGAAGTTTAGTCAGAAGCTGGAAAGAAATGCAGGGCAGTTATGATATACATGACTTACCGGCGGGGACATATTCAATCCGATTAAGTAAAAAAGAAGACAAGCCTCAAACAATTCAAATCAATAAACAATAACTCACAATTCTATAACCCTCTTATGAAGAACTTTTTATTAATAGCAGTTATTGTTTTTGCTTCAAAAGCAAATGCGCAAATGGGAATCGGGATCACCATTCCGAATGCATCGGCGCAGTTAGATATAACTTCAACAACAAAGGGTCTGTTGATGCCACGTATGACGCTTGTACAACGAAATGCAATTGCCAGTCCTGCGACCGGCCTGATAATTTTTCAATCCGATGTAAACACTGGTTTCTATTATTATAACGCAAGTAGCTGGATTAAGCTCGATGCAAACGTAAACGGCCTTGGTGATATCAAGTATAGTTATCAGGCTGCTGATCATAATGGGTGGTACCTGCTCACCGGTCAGTTGAAATCTACATTACCCGCAGGTGCGCAAACAACCGCAACCGCTCTGGGTATCGGAACAAATTTACCGGATACGAGAGATAAGATTGTAAAACACCGGGCTGCCGCAGGTGAATCGATCGGTAGCTTAACCGGCTCCAATACACTGACATTGATACAAAGTAATTTGCCAAATGTTTCATTAACCACATCTTCGGATGGCGGACATAATCACACTTATTCGGATGCTTACTGGAGTAGTGAAGATGCAGGAAACCAACACCTTCGTGGTTCCGGAGCGTCACAAGATAATGACAATGGCAGAATAGCGTCAGATCTCACCACAGCCAGTGCTGGGGCCCATACACATTCAATAGCATTAAATGGTAGTGTAACACAAACAACTGCAGATAACAGGCAAGCAGGTTTTAATCTGAATATGTTTATATACCTGGGTAACTGATAAAAGCATCTTTTTAACTCCATCTGAACTTCAACATCATATATTAACAACCAATGAAACATACATTGCTGATAATCTTTTCCCTGGTTTTCATGTCGGCGACTGCTCAGATGGGTGTGGGCACAATTACACCTGATGTCTCCGCTCAACTCGATATTCCTTCGGTCACAAAAGGCTTGCTGCTGCCCAGGATGACGGGTGTTGAGCGAGCTGCCATTGTATCGCCGGCTACCGGTTTAATAATTTTTCAAACTGATGTAACAACTGGTTTTTATTTTTATAACGGCACTGTATGGTCGAAGTTAGCGACACAAACAGTGGGTATTGAAATGGGCGACACAAAAGATAGTTGGGTTTCTACAAATCATAATGGCTGGTATCTGCTAAACGGACAGGCGATATCAACTTTACCTACCGGAGCACAAACAGCGGCGGCAGTATTAGGGATCGGCGCCAACCTGCCCGATACTCGCGACCGGCTTACAAAAAACAGAGCGGCATCAGGTGAGATGACGGCCAGCACATCTTCCTCCAATTATTTCAATCTATCACAATCTAATCTACCCAATATTTTATTGACCGCGATTTCAGCAGGAGCACATGACCATAGCTATTCGGATGCATACTGGAGTTCACAAGATGTATCGGGCTCACTACGGGGAGCCAATGCACCAGAAGATTCAGACAATGGCAGAATGAGCAGTACCCAAACTTCTTCCAGCGCCGGATCACATACACATACCACAAATCTCAACGGAAACGTCACCCAGACATCTATTGATTCCAGGCAAGCAAGTTTTAATGTAAACCAGTTTATTTACCTTGGGAATTAGACGACGATATCAGTTGTGACCCGAGACGGCTGGGCATATTTTTACATAACAGTATTAAAGCAGGCACTTTCAATACTGTATGATGTATTCTAAATAATTACAACATCGTTGCAATTATTAAAAATCCCCTTATCTTTGTTTTTATTCAAACCAATCCCCAGTTCCCTGATAGCCGGTAAAACTTTGGAATATTGTTACAAGAAACTATTTTTGGTATATAAATGAGAGCAAACAGGCGTATAGCGAAATGCACTACTGCATTACTTGTGCTGGTATTCATGCTAAAAGCAGGCGGTGGCTTGTATTTGCATAACTGGTTACATGCTCAGAACAAAGTTCATACGTTTTCTTCATCATCTTCGGACATCCTGGCTATGGGTCAGGATAACATCGCCTGTACATGTATAGATGATTTTTATATCCCGTTTATTGCGGTACCTGAACAGATTCTTCAGGCACCCGGCAGAATAAAGGATGAATTTGTCGTTTCACTTATATCTTTAATCCCATCTTCTTCAAAATCTTTTCATTTACTCAGAGGTCCGCCGCTTAATGCCTGATGTGACTACTAACTACATTCTTACCACGCAGGTTGATCATGCATTTTAACACCTTGAGTTTATTTCATTGGGTTTGCATTTTTGTTTGAAACAATACATGCTTTCTCATCATTGCAAGGCATCTCGTTTTAAAACCAGAGCCTTCAAAAATAATTATATGAAAAAGATTAATTTCTTCCTAGCTCTGTTGTTGATAGCAGCAGGAACATCGAAGGCGCAGGTTCCCGTGACCGATTCAAAAAACAACCGCATTGTAAAGGGCAATTTAACAGGAAAGATTACGGATGCCAAAACAGGAGAAGCATTGGCGAAAGCTTCTATTTATTTCCATGATCTTCGCCTGGGCACTACGTCTGATGAGGAGGGTACCTATAAAATCCAAAATATTCCAAGAGGAAAATATCTTGTGGAGATCAGTTATCTCGGTTATTCATCCCGGGTTGAAAAAATTGAGCTTAATGGGGATGTACAAAAAGATTTTTCACTCAACGCCTCTTATATAGAAAATCAGGCAGTAACCGTAATGGGTGTTTCAACTGCTACCTCCATAAGAAGGACACCGGTTCCGGTGAATATTGTAAAAAGGGAGGACTTGTTCAGAAACGCTTCGACAAATCTTATTGACAACCTGGCAAAAACCCCGGGAGTATCGCAGGTATCAACAGGTCCTGCCATATCGAAACCTTTTATCCGGGGCTTAGGCTACAACAGGGTTGTCGTAGTGAACGATGGCATAAAACAGGAAGGACAGCAATGGGGCGATGAACATGGTATCGAAATAGATGAGCTGAATGTGAACAGGGTGGAAATACTGAAGGGCCCTGCTTCGCTTACTTATGGCAGTGATGCACTGGCTGGCGTTGTCAATATCATTTCGATTTTACCGGCACCGGAAGGACACATCAAAGCAAATATCCTGGGAGCGTATCAGACAAATAATCGCCAGAGAAATCTTCATGCTGATATTGGTGGAAATAAGAATGGGTTTATCTGGGGTGTTAATGGTTCATACAAAGCGGCAGCAGATTATCAAAACAAATACGATGGATATGTTTTTAACTCTAAGTTTAACGAAAAAGACTTTGGCGGATATGTGGGTCTGAATAAGAACTGGGGTTTTTCGCATTTATATTTCAGCAGGTTTGATCAACAACTTGGGTTGGTGGAAGGCGATCGCGATGATGCTACAGGAAAATTTCTCAAGCTCGTTAATGATAATGGTGCTGAAGTCGAAGAAATAGCCACCGATAAAGATTTTAAATCCAGCGATCCATATATAGCCCGCCAGCGTGTACAACATTCCAAAATAGCCATTGATAATAGTTTTAATATCGGTAAAGACAGGCTCACCTTTACATTGGGTTATCAGCGTAATCAGCGCCAGGAATTTGGTAACATCCTGGATCCGGATGAAAAGGCATTATATTTTGACCTGAATACCGTGAACTATAACCTCCAATATCATCTGGCAGAACATAATAACTGGTTAACAACTATCGGGATAAATGGTATGCAGCAGACAAGTAAGAATAAAGGCGTTGAGGCGCTGATTCCGGAATATTCGATGTTTGATATTGGCGGATTTGTTTACACTCAGAAAAAAATGGACAAGGTTACACTTAGCGGAGGGATCCGGTTCGACAACCGATCGCTTGATTCAAAAGAGCTGATGGATGGATCTGACATAAAATTCGGGGGATTTAAAAAGAACTTCTCAAATATTTCCGGTAGTGCGGGACTTTCTTATGAAGCCAGCAGTATGGTAACATTGAAACTCAATTTTGCCCGGGGTTTCCGGGCTCCTGCTATAGCTGAATTAGCCAGCAATGGTGCGCATGAAGGAACCAACCGTTTTGAATACGGTGAACAGGATCTGAAATCTGAGACCAGCCTGCAAACAGATGCAGGTATTGAAATAGCAAGCGAGCATGTCTCTTTTAATGCAAGCATTTTTTATAACCCAATAAAGAATTTTATTTACTATCGGAAGCTGCAGGCTGCAGGCGGCGGTGATTCCATCATTACAGATGGCTCTGAAACTTTTTATGCTTTTAAATTCAACCAGGATAATGCGAAGCTGTACGGCGCTGAGTTCAATATCGATATTCATCCGCATCCGCTGGACTGGCTGCATGTTGAAAATACTTTTTCTTATGTCCGTGGCGTGCTGAATGTGGAGCAGGATGGCAGCAAAAATCTCCCTTTTATTCCCGCTGCAAAATTGATCAATGAGGTTAAGCTGGAATTTGCCAAAAAAGGTAAGGCCTTTAAGAACGGATTTATCAGGTTACAATTGGATAATACATTTAAACAAAACAACCCGTTTACCGGGTATAACACCGAAACGGCAACGCCCGGTTATAGTCTTGTAAATGCAGCAATCGGGGGCGACGTGGTGAGCAAAGGGAAAACCCTGTTCAGCATTTTCGTCGGCGGCAATAATATTGGTGATGTTGCTTATCAAAACCACCTTAGCCGTTTAAAATATGCTCCTGAAAATCTCGTAACCGGAAGAACAGGTGTATATAATATGGGAAGAAATTTCAGTTTCAAAATCAATGTGCCGCTGGATTTTGAATTGAATTAATTTTTCGAATTGATTAAAAAAAAAGAGTCTTAATTACAGGGCTCTTTTTTTTGATAATTGAAACCGTCAAACATTGTTTCTCCTGCATACCTTGTTCCAGATAAGTGGATCTCCAGATCCGCTCTTGTGGAGTGGATCTCCCCGACAATATTTATCACCAAACAGCTTTAAAGATCAACGGATCTGGAGATCCGTTGTACATTATCTTTGTTTATGCTCTCAACTCATCATCTTGTGTTTCTGGAAGTTGCCAAGCAACAAAGTTTCTCAAAAGCCAGTCATGCCCTTTTTATTTCACAGCCGGCGATCAGCAAGCACATTAAGTATCTTGAAAACTATTATAAATGCCGCTTATTTGAACGCAAAGGAATACATATAGTAATCACCCCCGCGGGAATGTTACTGATGAAACGTTTGCTTCATGTAAAAACAATACAGGAAGAAACCGAATTTGAAATTTCGAGTATCAGCAATGAAACGGAAGCAAAAGGCATTCTGAAGCTGGGCGCCAGCACCACGGTTGCCCTTTATATTCTGCCAAAAGTGCTTTCAATCTTTTTAAAACAATATCCGAAACTGGAAATTACCTTGTTGAACCGGAATGCCGAAATAGTGCTGGCAGCTTTGCTGGATCAGGATATTAATCTCGGAATTGTGGAACAGCGCAAGAAACTGACCAATATCGTTTATCAGCCCTTTATCAGTGATAAGGTGATTGCCGTTTGCAACCGTAACAGCCCGATAGCAAAAAAAAAGAATTATGCTCTCCGTGAAATACTTACCATGCCCATAGCGTTGCGTGAAAGGGGAAGCGGAACGCTTGAGGCTTTAAAATATACTTTGGAAAAGAACAAGATCGCTTTGAATGAACTTGATGTCAAGGTAAGACTGGGCGGCACCGAAGCCTTAAAGAATTTCCTGATCGAATCAGAATGCCTGGGATTTCTGCCGGAACGCTCCGTTTTAAAAGAATTAAACAATAAAGAACTGACCGAGGTGAAATTTGAGGGCCTCAGTATTGAAAGAAATTTCTATTTTATTCAGCGAAAAGGTGAAACCAGTGAACTCAATAAAAAATTCATCCGGTATGCCCGGGATACTTATAACGGATAGTTATAGCTTATAACATAAATGCATGTGTCTGGTTATATAAGATTCATTAGTTTTATGCTGAACAAGTGATAGCCCGGAAAACAAACAATATCAAAGCTTTCAATTAAACTTACTACCAAACAGCTTTGAAGATCAACGGATCAGGAGATCCGTTGCACATTTGATCCCAGGTTCACATAAATAATCCGTTATGAATTTTATATCAAGACTTAGAAAATTTTCAAAAGGTTACCAGGATGAAAATTCCTCCCCACTGGTTAACATGTTTATCGAAATCTTAAAACAAAGCGATAGTAGTTTGCCGGGCCTGAATGAACAAGTGATAGAAGAAGGCCTCGAACAGGTTGCAGGATCCCGCGGATCATTATTATGTCCCCAGGTTAACGCGACCTATATGGGATTAGGAAAATTGATTGAAAAAGACTGGATGAAGAATGAAGACATAATACCCGGCTCTAATTTCTTTTTTCAATAACCGAAAGATGGAAACAAACGCAACAGGAAGGTAATTTGGCGTTAGTCAGAAGTCCGGGTCCTTCCCCACCACACGAATATCAGGATCAATAGAACAAAAGCTATTGCGATCCCAAGTTCCCAGAAAATGCCAGTTGATCGGTTTGCAATTAAAAAATTTTTGCCGGCTACTACTGTGCCAGCCCAATAGTAAGGCATCGCGTTTTCACCAAGAGCTGTTTCTAAAAACTCAAGTTTTGCTTTTCGTAATGCCATATCTGCAGTTTCACCTTGTTCCAAAAACTTATAAAACAGTTCATTGAGCGCGTATGTTGTTTTATTATCAACTGGCCAGAGATTAACTATTGAAGTAGGAATTCCTATCGCGGCAAAAGCACGGTTGAAACTAAATACACCTTCCCCTTCATAGAATTTACCCAGACCTGACTCACAGGCTGCAAGTACAATCAATGAAGTAACGGGCTGCTGCTGAATGGTAAGATCATTTAAATCAAGTACAGAATCCATAAAAAAGATAACAGGTTCATTGTTCATGCCTTTTGCATCGGCATGCGTATACAAATGAACAATATCATACTTATAAAAGTTATCCAAAAAAGACATTTTCGTAGCGTCAGTTGATATCATTTTTTGATAGCCTGAAAAATTACTTCCGATCCTGTTAATAGACACATCACTTCCCTTAAGTTCACTGAGATTCATAGCCGGGGCATATCTCATAGGTGCAACACCAAGGAAATTCTGATGCCCGGTTTTTTGGATTATTTTTTCCCCACTTCCCAGAAAGGTAGCGGAGTATGTATAACTTACTGCATAGTCTTCCAGTAAAAATTTATTCTTCCCGTTATTATTTGATACAATTAAGGCTTCGAAAGGAAACTGGATAGATCCGGGTGAAACAATGATCCTACCGGGTTCAACTTTATCATTTTCAAAAATAAGTTTGTATAATGCCTGCGATTGTTTCGTCCAGAGGATAAAATCCTTTTTATATTCTATTGGCCGGATCAAACCCTTTTGAAAATCAGCAACCAATTCGTCGTAACGGTCCTTGTTAATCTTTGAGTGGCGCGCACCTTTTTGATGATACATTAATATGTACACAGCTGAATCACCATTGAAAATCTCAATAAATGCTCTGTGCGTTTTAAGCAGGTCTTTGACCATCGTCTCAAATCGAATAGATGTATTCGCTTTTTTTGAAGTGGTTGACACCGTGTTTTGTTTAAGCCTGTCGTTTATTTGGTCCTGTAACAGAATTGCGCGGCTTTTTTCGAAGAAAAATAAAGACTTATTAATGTCGCCAATAAGATAACATGCTTCAATAGCATTTTCATATAAGGAAGTAGTATGTTTTCGCCAGAACAATTTTGAATCAAATTCCTTTTGCTGTGATTTCAGGTTTGACAACAATATATCAGCAGCCCGGTAAAGCACTGCAGCCTGGTTCAGTGATGTTTTATCATGAAATAATTTGCCTTTGGCCAGATAAGCATCAGCCTTTGTTATAACCAGGCCGGTGATATATTCGGCCCTTTTCCCCAATAATTTTGAGTCAATCGTAACATCAGTAAATTTTTCTTCCTGTAAATTGAGCCCTGTTACGTTAAATCCCAAACTAATTGACCTTAGTGCATCATCAGGATGATTATTCCTGATGTGTGCTTTTGAAATTGTTGTAAGCAAAAACATTGAATCTGTAGCATCGGCGTACTGAAGGGCAATCATTGCATATTTTATTGCATTGTTGACCTGGTTAAAATTTTGCAGATAAATCTCCGCCATCCTTCCATAACCTTCTGCGCAGCCTTTGTTATTGCGTATTTCTTTATTAATTTTATTTGCCACGTTGAGATTGTCGATAGCTTCTTCTGGTAAATTTTTGTTTAAATGAAGCGTGGCATATACAAGATTCATCGTTCCGACAAATTCTATCGATTTGAGCTTTTTGTAATCTTTGATACGGGATTGAATGATTGCTTCAGCTGCATCCAGTTCATCCAGAAACATGTGCGCCTGGATCTTATAAATAGTCATGAAAATTGTCCGATGTAAACTGTCTGACTCTTTATAGTATTTCTGTATCAGAGCCTCCCCGGTATTTGCGTAATTTATGCAGGCTCTGTAATCCCCTTTGTTAAACAACCACTCCACCTTATCGCCAATCAGGTACATGGAGTTATAATAATCTTTCCCTGCTCTTGTTTCAACTGCCAGGCAACTATCTATCATTCGCATTTTCATATCCTGGTTATGCAACGAATCATAACCGGCTTGTAACAAATAGTAAGAATTGGAAAGAATCCTCTGATAATCTCCTGGTTTGGGGTCTCCGACAGGCAAAACAGAAATTGATTGTTGTGACCAGTGTACGGCCTTATCAAATAAACTTTCCTTGAAATAAAACCTGCTGATCAGATCCAGTACTTTAAAATGGACGATAGTATTGTTAAGCTGGCAGGCTGTGATTTTTGATTCAAGCTTTAACCAATATGTAAGCTGGCTTGAATCGCTGGGATTCGCGGCGCTGATGCTCTTTAAAACAGAATCTCTGTCGGGACAATTGCCCGACAGAGACTGTGAGTACAACAGGGTGTTAATCAAAAACAATCCAGCAAACAGGGAACATATCTTTGCCGTATCAATAAGCATATTCTGGACAAATCACATCGACAACGTCTGGCTCTGCTTCTTTAACCGGTCCGGGTTTTGGACATGGACGAGGTGTTGTTGTTCCTGAACCAGGGCCCTCGGAAATATAATACGCTACTTCAACTACCTGGTACGCACCAAAATCAATAACCTTAAAGGCAACACCAAGTTCCCATTTGGTGTTATTTCTTTTGTTTAAAGAATCAAGTTGTAGTCTTAATGCCCGCGTAACTCTTTGAACCTTCTCTGCAATGTCTTTTTCGTTCAACGGTGCTTTGGTTTTGATATTTATGGTTACCCATTTGGAAACCTGGACCGGCGCAATTCCTGGTCTGGGCGTCTTGCATGAGACTACCAGTGCGCAAATAAATAAGGCTGATATTATAGCGAAAAGAGATCGGCTGATTTTTTTGTCAGTCATAGTTGAAGGTTTAAAGCAATATATAAAAAAAGATTACCACTTTTTGAGCCAGTCTGCTGCAGTTTCACTGTTTGCTGAATTTGTCTTCACTTCTAACTGCAATAACTCTTTCGCTTTTTGCTTGTCGCCTGGCTGGTCGCGTTTCATGAGGGTAACTGCTGTATAAAAGTTTCCTGGATTGGACATCAGGTCCTGAACAGCAGAAAGATCAGTAAAATATTTTAAAGCTTTTTCGTAATCATTAAGTTCCAATGCAGTGATTCCGGCATATTCAAGAGCCTTGACATGGGAGGGATCTACAGCCAGGACACCCTCAAACATTGCAAGCGCGCCTGCAAAGTCACCATCATTATTCAGGCGTTTACCCGCTTCCATACTATCGACGGCTGTACCCATCGAAGCACCAAGATCTGAAAATTTAGTGGTAATATATTGTTCTGCGAGTTCTTTCGGTGACGTCTGTGCGGTGTAGAAATATGTACTAACAAGTACTGCACTGAATACCGCAGCGGCCGCTGCATATTTCCACATCTTTCTTATTGAAGCTCCGGCCGTACGGGAAGGAACCAGCTGATCTGCCACCATCATTTTCGACTCATTATATATCTGGCGGAAACGGGACTTCTTTTGTAAATTCAATGCATCTTTTATCGATCCCACCGATCCGAGATAAAAAGCTACTTCTTTTGCAAATTCAGGGTCGCTGGAAATCGCTTTTTCAAAGTCACTGACCTCAGCAGGGTTAAGCGTCCCCCGAAAATAATCGTCGATGTATTCCAGACTTTGAGACATGTTAAGTGTTTTTGTATGATTGTCGCAGTTTTTCAAGACATCGGATCCTGCTGGTTTTTGCCACCTCAGCGGTTTTATATTCAGCAATTTCCGCAATCTCCTTATCGCTATATCCTTCCGCAAATAAATTGAGCAGCTTCCTGCATTTTTCACCCAGTTGTTCCATCCGCTGCCTGAGTTGCTCGAAATCGGATCTTTCGATCAATTTCTGGATCACAGACTTAGCGGTATCAGACAACTGCTCCATCATATCGTCCATAGCAGAGGTCTGGTGAACGCTCATTTTATTGGTCGTCTTTTTACGAATAAGGTCAACACACTTATTATGAAATATTCTAAATAGATAAGTTTTGATCGTGGATCGGTTTTCGAACTGTCCTTTAGTAATGGTATCGATGGCCGACAATACCGCATCCGCATATGCATCAAACGATTCTTCCTCCGTAATAGAATATTTATTACAGCCCTCACGGACAAAATAAACATACTTGCGGAACAACTGATCTTCTGCAATACGACGTGGAACGCCATCCAGGCGAAGGTTTTGCGTTATTTCAAAGTCTTGATCATTCACCGGAGAAGTAAAGGACTGCATAAGTGATCCTCCTTATAGAAAGATATGTAAAAATATGTAGATAAAAAATTTGAGTTTCTGTTACCCTTTTGTTTCCAGCACACGACCAAGTAAATGTAAGCCGGCTGATTCAACACTTAAACCATTAAAACACCTGAGTGTGATTAGCTGCAGCTGAACTTCGAGATGTTAACAATCGTATTCTTAAGATCCTCCATCCTCTGCCACAAATTTAATTAATCATTTCAAACCTCAAATCATGAAACCTATTTTTGTAAGGCTAGCAGCCTTTTTGATTCCGCTTAATTTTTCTGAAACGTCATCCGCACAGGATTCAGCGCCAAACATTGAATTCAACCGCACCACGATCAGTGCAACTGCGGGGAAATATGCCTCCGCTGAAGCTGATCTGAATGCCCTCGCTGGCCTGAAAGCCATCTCGGCTAAACTGTACACACGATTCACCAGAGACTTTAAGTCGGCTTCCAATATCAGTATTTATCCCGACAAAAATGTCCAGATCTACAGCGAGATCGCAGGAATAAAGAACAGGACGCTGTATACCCGCAAAGGTAAATTCCTTCACAATGTGCGGCAGTATGACTTCACCATTCTTCCCGAAACGGTAACCGATGCTATAAATGATGCGTACCCACGATTCGACATCTTTGGTGGTGTGGCGGAAGTACAAGTAGCAGGTAAGATCGCCTATTTTGTTTTGATCGAAAATAAAAAAAGCTGGAAACGTGTTAAAGTGATCGATGGTGAAGTTGATGTTTATGAAGAATACAACAAACCAGCTGAACAGTCTGCCAGGTAACAATAGCTTCACAGCGACAGCCCACATTTTCAAAGTCCTGCCTCAGCTTTGAAAGCTAATTTGTATCGCAACGGCTAATATTTCTGATAAACAATATTACCTCTGACTCCCCCTTTTATATCCTGCCTTAGCCCACTGGACCATCCTTTTACAGAGGATGGTTTTTTTATTTCATGATGATCTCACAGATTTCATCAAGCCTTTTTACATTTTCTTTCACAAATTTATCCGCAACTTTAACGAGGTTATTGATATTCTTTTCCGAAGCATCATCCATCTGGCTGATCTCAGACGGGATCTGAAAGTCAAGGCGCTGGTATCGTAGGGTCCCATCAACATACGGAGGTAGCAGGTGTTTCATGGTGTAATCTTAGCTTTCGGTGACACTTCGCATAAATACGTTTGTCATTAATGGTTCGAACCAGTCTTTGTTACGATAGTTCTTCACTTCTTCGCCTTTAATTGTATTGGCTGTAAAACCTGTTCCAAGTGATAGCAAATAAAATGGCAGATCATTATCATCAGCCGAAACCATTGCCTCAAATCCCCTGCTTTCATGTTCGGCCAGGCCGGGTGAAGCAACCAATTTTTGCTTCCACACTTCCTTTGCTTCACTGTAAGCAAGTATGGATGGATTGTTGGCAAATACGCCGCCGTCTACAAAAGCGAGGTCCCTTTCCTTTTCATATTTCAGAAATGATGGCTTGAAATAAGTCGGAGCGGCTGATGTTGATCTGGCGATTTCTTTTAAAGTAAAATTTTCCCTGGTTTCATTCTGAGCCAGCCTGGATGAAAAATAAAATGGTTTACCTTTTTCAATATCATAGGTGGTGACGAGCACATTTGCTAATGAATCCTTTAATTTGGCGTCGCCGAAATAGCGCTCCAGCAACGATTCTATATGAGTGCTATCGTACGTTTTGCTGAAAAGTTTGGATGAGAGCCAGCTTAGGAGGTCTTTGTCCCTTTCGGAAAAGATATCCTTTCCAAAATTGACATATAGTTCAAGCATCTGGTCTGCACTGAAGGAGTTTTGAAAATTCCCTTCATGTTTTGTTAAGCCCAGTGAAATTATTCCCCCGGTTGAAGTTCCCGCTATTAAATTGAAAAGGGAGGAGATGGGACTACCGGTATGTTCTTCAATATATTTCAAGATGCTGCAGGGAATGATGCCCCTGATTCCGCCACCGTCAATGGAAAGAATTTTGTATTTAGGAGTACTCATTATAAAGGGGTTTGATTTAATTACAAATTACGGATTTTTATCGGGCATAGCTGCCCTCCTGCGAAGGAGGGCGGCGAGCGGAGCGAGCGGGTGGTTGTTTTTTAGTCTTCGACGGTTATAAGTATGCGGTTACCAAAAAACAACCACCCCTGTCGTCTTCGACGCCTTCCCCTCCTTCGCAGGAGGGGAGCTTATACTGGCTTCACATTCTTTACAATAAAAACATAATCATTGTAATCACCGTTTTTTGCTTCTTCAAAGCAGACAAGAAAGCTGTTCGGTTGCACTTTGCCGTCGGATGTTTTCAGGGGATATATTCTTGTGGCGTGCGCTACATGATCAGGGTAATGTATTTTGTTTAAAGTGTCCTGTGTATATGCCACATGAGATGGACTACGGGCATAAAATCCTATTGTCTGATCACCGGGATCGAATGCCGTATTTCCAGCTGAAATGTCCGGATACAAAGTCTGATGCTGTGGAAATTTTCCGGCTTTTGCCAAAGTGCCTGCATGTTTACGCGCAATTGAATCCCCTTTGAGACTGTAATATCCAAATGCCAGTTCGAAATCCGGAGAATATCTTGCGATAGGAATCATTTCAACATTGCCCTTGCCTGCTTTCTTAAAAATGCTTTTTTTAATTTCATCTCCCTGTAATTCCGGGCGGCAATGGTTCGCAAGATTTTTCCAGCCAATATTAATCGGATAGTGTAAAACTTCGAGGATCTGCGAAAGCGGAGCCTCATTTTCACCCTCCAGCGCCCGGGTACTCAAACCGGCAAGATCAAGATCCTTCTGGGTTTTATCAGCAATGTGCAATCGTATTGTCGCTTGCGAAATACCGGTAAAATCCCCGGCAGGAGCATAAGAAATGATGATCTTATTATGGCTTTCAGGCTGTGCCCTGAAAAAAGCACTATCGCCACCTATCCAGCTGATTTGCTCTAACCTTCCGGGAATTGTTATAGTGTCGGCCCTGCTAACGGTACCTCGTATAGCCGAATAAACATAAGCCGACTCCGTCCGCGGTGTCAGATAACGAAGATTTGCCACTTCGGAATTCATATTTTCTCCGGCAATTTTATAAGCATAAATACCTTTTGACCTGGCCTCCCTTGTATGAACCGGTTTATGATAGCCTGTGCTAAACTGGAATATCGCCAATAATATTACAATGATCTCGATCTGTAATTTCATGCCACCTTATATTGAATCTAAATAAACTTTTACTTCTTTAGCTGAACCAGCTGTTCATCATAATACTTTATAGTCTGTCTGACAGATTCCAGATTATTTGGTTTCTCAATTGAATCACGTTCAATATAGATCGGACCCTTAAAATTTTGCCGCTTCAATTCCTTAAAAATGGCAGGAAAATTCACGACGCCGGTTCCTGCCCGCACATCCTTTAATGCCGGATTATTAAATGCCGCAATGTCTTTCAAATGAATGGCGATAATATGGCCATCGAATTTTTTCACAGCTTCCAGTGGATCGATACCGCTTTTCGGAAAATGACCAAGATCAGCACAAACTCCAAAATTCGGGTGGTTCTTTAAAGCCATCAACGTAGTATCAGGATTCCAATATCTGCTGACTCCTTTCCAATGTTCATGAATAGCAACTTTTATTCCGAAAGTTCCGGCAAGGCTGTCAATACTGTCCCACATGTTAAGTGGCGGCTCAGTGGTAACGAATTTTGCGCCGAGTAGCCTGGCAATCTCAAACTGCTTAACCCATGACTGAATGGTTGAATCTCCCACCACATACACCGATTCACAGGTGAGACCTTTCTGTGCTATCATTGTTTTGATCTTTTCGAGACCGGCCACAGACAGCTTACCCAACAAAGAGTCTTTCAGATCCGGGCCGGCAGCGTGAAAAGTGTTTGGCTCGATATATTTCAATCCTGCACTATCAACTCTTGTTAAAGATTCTGGAAAATTAACCTCATGGAATGTCCACAAAGCGATCCCGAACTTCCAGTCTTCGGTTGGATTTACCGAAGCAACAACAGCGGAATCATTGTTTGTTGTACTGGCTTCCTCATGGTCATTGCACGCGATAAAGACTGTAATAAATACAAACAGAATGAGGATTTGCTTCATTTTATATTTTTCTTTAAGATAGAACTTAAAGGGGAAAAATAAAGCATTAGCTACCCTCCTTCGCAGGAGGGAGTAATACAATCATTTGTTAAAGGCAATGATGTTGAGGGATCGCTTCACAAAAAGGTGTATAATTATCTTCTGACAAATTCCTTCCTGTATGCTTTTTACTCTTGAAGCAGTTGCTTCCAACTTCAACATGAGTGTCTGAAGCATGCAAAGAAAACTAAAGGAAGAGAGTATTACATTCCTTGAAATAGTTGACGCAGTAAGAATGGCCCTGGCTATTACTTACCTGCGGTCTGGAATTATTCTGTTAAGGATATTGCATACGCGTTTGGGTATAATGAACAGACGGCTTTTGTACGCGCATTCAAAAGATGGACAGGTCAAACACCTGTGGATACAAAACTGGATTAAAAACTCAAAATTGAGCATATGATAATTTCCAAGCCGACAGAAAAGGAATTCAACGATTTTTTCAAGGTTTACATCGACCTTGTACCAACTGACGATTTATTGCTTGCTCTGAGAGAATCAAATGATGACCTGGTAAAGCTTTTCAAAAACATACCTCAGGAGATAGAAGTCTTCAGATATGATACTAACAAATGGTCGATAAAGGAAGTGTTGATGCATATTATAGATTTCGAACGATACTTTGCATTTAAAGCATTTGTATCGCTTAGAAACGATCATGAAACAATTCTCCATCACCCGAAACGGGAACATTATCTTTTTAATGCCGGAACCGAAAAAAGAAATTTAAGTGACCTGATACCAGAATTTATTTCAGTAAGATCTGCGACAGTCAGTTTATTCGAACATGTAAGTATTCCGCAATTGCCGCATATTGTGAATCATGCAAATGACAGTCATGCTATTTCAGCGTGCGCATTAGGTTTTGCGCTGGTTGGTCATTGTTTACATCATATGGAAATAATAAAAGAGAGATATGTAGTATTTAGTTAAAGCTCCCCTCACCGCCTTATGCGGGGAGGGGAGCTTGCATTAATTCTTCCATTCTATCATTCTTTTATCTATCAGCCTGGCCACATCCTTTATCATCTGCAGAGCCTCCCTGATCTCATCAACATGAGTCCTGAAACTAACCACCGCACACCGGATCCAGAATTTACCATTGATAGTGGTTGATGAAAAAAAGACTTTGCCATTTTCGTGCAGGGCTTTCAAAAACCTTTTATTTAAAGTATTATCCGCATCACATGGAAGGCGGAATATAGTTACAGACAAATCAGGTTCAGGCCCTGTTTCGAAACCTGCCTTCCGCGCTTCATCCCTGAAATATCTACATAATAGAACTTTTTCGGTAAGGCTTGCCTTAAATGGTGCCACCCCATGTATATGTAATGGTAACCAGATTCGCATACCGCGGAAATGCCTCGAAAGCTCTATGCCTGCATCAGCAGGATCTATATCATCAAAGTCAGACGCGTCGTTCATATAAGCAGCGGTGTGAGCATTTGAATCGAGAAGGTCACGCCTGTTTCGAACAAGCACAACACCGGAACCATATGGAATGAATAAGGTTTTATGAGGATCCATGACAATTGAATTCGCTTTTTCAATTCCATGGAACTTTTGTTTTAGCTCATCAACCAATACAAAGAAGCCTCCATAGGCAGCATCCACATGGAACCATGCATTGTGTTGCCGGGCTAATGCCGCAATCTCATACAATGGATCTACCGCACCCGTATCTGTAGTGCCGGCTGTGCCTACAACAAGGAATGGCTGCAGACCTGCTTCGGTATCTTCCTGCAACTGATTCATCAGGGCAGCTGTATTCATTTGAAAACGTTCATTCAATGGTATCTGCCGCATTGTTGCTTCATGAAGCCCGGTTATATTCAATGCTTTGAAAATGCAGTGATGCGCCTGTTCAGTAAAATAGATCACGCATTTTTTAACATTTTCAGAACTGATGCCGTGAAAATCTCTTGCTGCCTTTATTGCAATCAGATTCGCAACCGATCCTCCTGAAGTCAGATTTCCATGCGCTGAAGCGGGATAACCTACTAATGAAGTGAGCCAGCGGATTACCTGGTTTTAAATTTACA
>Ga0193752_1000817_pt1 | contig 28068 bp, 25 predicted proteins | sample H1c1metaG_FD_144924 | JGI IMG/M metagenome (GOLD analysis project Ga0193752, IMG submission 144924) | Soil microbial communities from a riparian zone of the East river system, Colorado, United States - H1c1 | ecosystem: Environmental > Terrestrial > Soil > Riparian zone | place: USA: East River...
AAACGTCCGCCTGGCGCGGGCGATGAAGCGATTGGACCTGCTATGGGAAGAAACCGAGGAGTTGTACCAGGCTACTACCCTGTCGCCGCACCTCTGCGAACTGCGCAACATGATCACAGTGGGTTACCTGATCGTCAAGTGCGCGCAACTGAGGAAGGAAAGCCGCGGGCTGCACTTCAATACCGACTACCCGACGAAGAACGCAATGGAAGAATACATTGTACTTTGAGTTGAAGATGGATTTTTTTCCCGAACATTTATAGAAGAACAGATGAAAGGAATGATACTCGCTGCTGGGCTGGGTACCAGGTTCAAGCCATGGACAGATAAACATCCCAAGGCACTCGCGGTAATCAACGGCAAGAGCCTGCTGCAAAGAAATGTTGAATACCTGCAACGCGCAGGCATAACCGAAGTGGTGGTGAATGTGCATCATTTTGCCGACCAGATCAAGTCGGCGATAAATGACAATTCCGGCTGGGGTTCTGATATCGTGATCAGTGATGAGAGTGACCTGGTACTGGAAACGGGAGGTGGGTTGATGAAGGCCAGAAACTTATTGGAAGGCGGTTCATTTGTGTTGATGAATGTGGATATACTCACAGACATGGATCTGAAAAGCATGATTGCGACGCACGAGAAATTACAGCCTCTGGCCACCATTGCCACCAGCGATCGGAGTACATCGAGGTATTTTCTTTTTGATCATTTCGGAAATCTTTGCGGATGGACGAATACAAAGTCGGGCGAGGAGAAGATCGTGCGCGAAACCGCCGACCGGCAAAAAAAGGCCTTCAGCGGCATTCACGTGATTGATCCGGGAATATTTTCTTTGGTGAAACTAAGTGGCAAATTTTCCATGGTGGATCTTTATCTATCGCTTGCCGGCGAAGAAATCATCAAGGGGTTTGATCATAGCGAAACGCGTTTCATCGACGTGGGCAGAGCCGAAGCGGTGGCCAAAGCAGAAAGCATGTTTTTGTAGGAGTCTTTTGTTGGGCTAAATTAAAAATGAAAAATTAAAAGTTAAAAATGCTAATAATCAAACAGATTGCCAGACGAAAATCAGTCGAATGACACTAAGCGCATTCTGATTTTTAAAAGCTATCTGGCATGTCTATAACCAACCTCTTCCTCGTCCAAACCCCAATAGACTGATACTCAATAGAATTTTTTATTTTTCATTTTTTATTTTTGATTTTCGCTTCCATTTAGCTAAAATATTTAGTAAATTGTACTAAAATAGTTAGCTAAATGGAAACAATGCCTGGGTATAAATTGAACGAATACCTCCTCGTGCTCAGCCCGAATAATGAGCTTAGGGCGAGAATCAACGAATCCAGAAAATATTTCAACGAGCGATTCGACCCGTCAATGCCTTTGTCGGGCAAACCACACCTGGCTCTGGTCCGCTTCGTTACCTGGAATATGAATGAAGACAAACTCGCGCAGCGATTCGAACATCTATCCATGGGCGTCACACCATTCAAAATAGAATTAAAGGACTACGGCAGTTTTCCCACTCACACGATCTTCATCAATGTGGCCACCAGGCTGCCCGTTCAGGAGCTGATCAGGACGCTGAAATCCACCCAACGGATGATGAAGGCTCATCCGGACCATGATCCGCATTTCATCCAGGAGCCCTTTATCCCGATCGCCCGCAAGCTGCTGCCCTGGCAGTACGAGAAAGGCTGGCAGGAGTTCTCACATTTACATTTTCATGCCCGGATGATTGCTGACGGCATGCTCATGCTCAAGCGCCCGTTAGGAGAGAAAGTATACCAGATTGTAAAACGGTTCGAGTTCAGGAACCTGCCCGTGACCACGCGCCAGGGTGAGTTGCTTTTCCAGGACCCAGGATAAAAAGAAGATTATGGATGAACCAGAAGAACCCGCTTACCTCAAGGGCAGGGGAGCCCAGATCAATACGCCCAACCGGTTTTTAAAAACGGAAAGGGTTAGGGAACACATTGAGTCGATCGACGACTGGACGGAACCCAACGAGGCCACTCAATATCTGATCGAGACGGCCAAGGGGATCGTGAACAAGGTGGAGAGCCCCGACCTGGGCATGATGTACAGTATGAATCCTTACCAGGGTTGCGAGCACGGTTGTATCTATTGCTATGCGAGGAACTCATTTGAATATTTCGGTTATAGCGCGGGGCTGGACTTTGAGCGCAAGATCATCGTCAAGCAGAACGCCCCTGCCCTGTTCAGGAAATTTCTCATGAATCCCAAATGGGAATGTGTGCCTATAAGTCTTAGTGGAAATACCGACTGCTACCAGCCTGCGGAGAAGAAATTCCACATCACCAGGCAATTGCTCGAGGTATGCCTGGAATTCAACCAGCCCGTGGCGATGATTACCAAGAATGCTGGTATGCTCAGAGACATGGACCTTTTGAAAAAGCTTGCGGAGAAGAAGCTGATTTCTATCCTGGTGTCAATCACTTCGTTTAGTGAAGACCTGCGAAGAGTGATGGAGCCCAGGACCACCACCGGTGTGCAGCGAATAAAGCTCATCAGGGAATTAAGTAATCAGGGTGTGCGCATGGGCGTTATGCTGGGTCCGATGATACCAGGTCTCAATGACCACGAGATGCATAACATCATCAAGGCTGCGAGTGAGGCGGGGGCAAGTTTTTCGGCCTATACCTTTATCCGCCTTAATGGATCAGTCAAACTCATCTTCCACGACTGGCTCTACAAAAATTTTCCGGATCGCGCCGACAAGGTCTGGCATTTGATTGAAGGGAGTCATAATGGGAAGGTCAATGACAGTCGCTGGGGAGTGCGCATGCGCGGCGAAGGGAACATCGCTGAAATAGTGGCCCAGCAGTACAGGAAGTACACTGCCAAATACGGCCTTAATCACGAACGTCTCGAGTTGGATTGCTCCAGGTTCAGAAGACCCGGCGAACAGGGCAGACTTTTTTGACGCGCGAATCCCCGGTACTGGCCAGGGATTCGTATAGTTGAGAAAATTTAAGTGAGATCTGATCAGGCCCTGCCCAGTTTCCTGAGCATCCGTGTGTGTTCCCACAAGGCATTGCGGAAGGTGGGCTGGCTATGATACGGTATGTGATAAGCCAGGCAAGTAGCCTTTACGATAGGAGCCAGTTTGCGGTAGTGAACGTGACAGATATTGGTAAAGAGGTGATGTTCGATCTGGAAATTAAGACCACCGGCGAACCAGGTCAGTATGGCATTCCGGGGCGCAAAATTGGTAGTATTGACTACCTCATGTATTGCCCAGCTGTTTTCCATATGCGGCATTCCTGCTTTCATCACGGGAGCCGCATATTCTGAATTTTCGATCACGTGGGCGGGTTGGAAGATGCTGGAAAGCACCAGGCCCGAGACTACATGCATAGAAAAGAAGCCAATTAATACCAGCCACCAGGGCATGCCCGAGAACAGCAAAGGCAGGACCAGGATATAAGCGTAATAAAAAAGTTTGTAAAAGGTCACGCGCTGCAATGCCTGTAACAGTGTTACTTTTTGATTGGACAGCAGCTGATGACGATTGTACCTGAACACGGCCTTGTAGTCCTTGACGGTCATCCAGAACAGGGTCATCATGCCATAGAGCAACCAGGCATACACGTATTGGTAACGATGGAACCAGGCCACAGGTAGCCGCGGTGAAAGGCGAAGCAGTTTGGTACTGCCGATGTCTTCATCGAGGCCGGCTACATTTGTATAGGTATGGTGGAGCAGGTTGTGCTGTATTCTCCAGGTGACGCGGTAGCCGCCAATCATGTCCAGTATACGGCTGATGGTGTTATTTACTTTCGGATTGGCCGAATAGGTGCCATGGTTGGCATCGTGCATTACGGAAGTGCCGATGCCGCTCATACCGAATGCCATGAGAAGCCAGCATCCAAGGAAGAGCCAGATACTGACGGAGGCCAGGCCACTGACAATGAGCGCATAGGGTACAAAATACATCATCAGCATGGAAGCTGTCTTGATCCACATCTCACTATTGGCAAAAGGGCTCATTTTCCTGGAATCGAAGTATTCTTTCACATTTCGAAGCACTGCTTCGTGGAAACTATTGTCTCCTTTCGCCGCAAAGCGGACTCGATCCAGTGTTGGTTTTTTCACTTGGCAAAATTTTAAATTATGTATTTATCTACACAAAATCCCTTTTGGAATCCTGCGGTCACGAACGAATAAGTTTTGATGTTGTTTGGTTGGGAATTAGTTAGGGAATCGGTCAGGATTGCTCATCTGTGAGAAGGCTCAACTATGACCAATACAGGAGGAGACAGACTGAGTATACTTACGGTGAGTATGTACTGAAGGTAGACTAATTAACGGAGGAAGCATGTTAAAATTGCCGAAAGTATTCAGATCGGTAATTGATGCGAATCGGGGTTCATCCGATCGAAAATATAGTAAAGTGGAGACTCTTCCAGCACAATGCGTTTTCCTTTTGTTCCATCGGGTTTCCACTTCACTAATCGGATCATGCCGTCTGCGATTTCGATGCCGGTGAGGTCGCCATCTCTGAAGCAGCAGCAGCCGGAGTTGAAATAACTGGGCTTGAGCATTGTTTTCACCAGTTCTTTTCCCTCGTATTCTTTTTTTCTGCGGGCCAGTTCCTCATTAATCGCTTGCTGAGTTGCGGTGTCATTGTTGGCTACGGCTTTTTTCAATTGTGTGTTGAGGCGGTCGATATGATCCAGTGAAGCGAATACGGGTTTATGGGTATGGCCGGAGATGAAGAGCAGGTTGTTTTGTGTGGCGCTCCAGTTGTACATCATGATATTGTGTTTGTCAACCAGCTCGTAGGAGTCCGAGATGGTGTCGATGCTTATTTCGAGAAAGCGCTGGATGGGAGTCCAGATGGCGGCAACAAACCACATGCTGAATGCATTGCCGTCGCTGCGCTGGTCGCCCTGGTGCCCATGGGCCAGGAAAATGGAGTAATTTTTTCCATTATACTGAGTGGTGAATTCCAAACCTTCGTGAACGACGAGTTTGTTGCCGAATATGGGTTTGAGGTAGAGGTTTTGCTGGATGGCATATTTCCATTCGAGGTCGTGGTTTCCATAGACACGGTAGTAGCGTCCGGTGGCGAGAAACTGGGCTTCTTCCAACAAGGTGAGCCGGTTTTTTGTGATGACCGTGGAGGGTGTAGATTCCCAGAGTTCCTCGCAGTCGCCCAGGTTGATAAAGGTGAAGTCTTCATCATAATAATATTGAAGGGCCGTCATGTAATTGTTTTCGGTATTCCTGAAATCATCCGAGAGGTCTTTGCCGCCTTTGTGCTGATCGCTGAGTATGATCAGTTTTGCGGTATTCATGTCGAAGGGTATGGGTAATGTATAACCCGATTTCTGGTCGCGGATGTTTTGGAGGAGCAGGGAGAGGGAGTCGTACACATCCTTGCGATGGGGGGAGGAGGAGAATTTTTGGGCAAGCCAGGTGACTGGTTTATTAAGGATCCGCTGTAGTAGTTTCCGCATTGAGCCTTAGTTAGTTCCGTATAAAAATCCCCTATATTTGCTATAAGCACGAAAAACCACAACTAATTGTTCCGATATCTGCAAAAAATTGGATGGGTATAAAAGTATTGTACAATACTTATATGCCCTTTTTTTATTTGGTCAAGTAAATACGAACGTGGACAAGTTTGCGTTGATAGCTAGCCAGTTACAACCGTTTGTGACTGAGGAGGCGAAGCTCTGTCTCCATTTATGGTTCGTTGGAGGGTTCGAAGAGAATAGATTCAGATGAAATATACTGCGCATAATACGGCGGTGATTGATGAGGGTTCTACGATTGGAGCGGGCACGAGGATCTGGCATTTTTCCCATATCATGTCCGGCGCGGTAATCGGCGAGCGGTGCAATCTTGGTCAGAATGTGGTGGTTTCTCCAGGTGTGGTGCTTGGCAATAACGTAAAAGTGCAGAACAACGTGTCGATATATGAGGGGGTAATCTGTGAGGATGATGTATTTCTGGGTCCTTCCTGTGTGTTTACAAATATTATAAACGCCAGAAGTGCGATAAGCCGGCGAGGCCAATACCGTCAGACCCTGGTTCGGCGTGGCGCCAGCATCGGCGCAAATGCAACGATCATCTGCGGCAACGAGATTGGCGAATTCGCATTGATCGGCGCCGGAGCGGTGGTGACCAGGCCGGTACCTGCGTACGCATTGATTGTAGGCAATCCCGGCCGACAAACCGGTTGGGTGAGTGAGGCGGGGCATAGGCTGGAGTTTGATATTGCCGGAATCGGTATTTGCCCCGAGACTGAAGAGCGATATGAATTGACCGGAGGAATGGTCAGGAAAACATGAATGTTCTATTGATGATGATATTGAATAAACGCACTCTGTAATGAAGAACAGCGTAATTAATTTAGGGTTTATAATTCTGGTGATGATCTGTCTTTCTTCTTGTAGCGCAAGCAGGAAGCGGCCCATATCCTACCTCGCGCTTCCACATGACACGGCTGCTGTTTCTACACTGAACACAAGCGAAAGAGTGATCCAGAAGGCAGATTTACTCGGTATTGTGGTGTACAGCGACAACCCTTCCGCCACGGCGATATTCAATCAGCCGGTTGTGAATGCAGATATTGTAAATGAAAGGCTGGCGTCAAATCCTTCAACAGGATACCTGGTGGATGATGCCGGCGACATTCAATTTCAAAGCCTGGGCAATATTCATGTGGAAGGATTGACAAAACAGCAAATCAAAGACACATTGGCGACAAGGCTCAAAACATATCTTACCAATCCATATTGTTCAGTGAGACTATTGAACTATAAAATCACGGTTATGGGAGAGGTGACGAAACCAGGCACATATAATATTCCTAATGAAAGAACGAACGTACTTGAAGCGATCGGGCTGGCAGGAGATGTGACCCTGTATGGTAAGAAAGACAACATAAAAATATTACGAGAAGTGAATGGCAAACGTGTCATAGGAATGCTTGACGTGAGGAACCCGGATATATTCAAATCTGAATTTTATTACCTGCAACAGAATGATATCGTAATCGTAGACCAGGTAAAAAACAAACAACAGGCAAGCGATCAGGTCACAATCAGAAACATCAGCATTCTTGCTACCATAGTGTCAACATTTGCAATTTTATTTTCCGCCCTCAGGAATTAAACCACTTAAACCAAAATATTCTGAATGGAAGTTGTTGAACAAGGAGAAGGTGTTAAGATAACCTTCAGGGATTTTGTCACCAAGTACGTTCGGTATCTTCCCTTATTTATTCTTTCTGCGGGAATTTGCCTTGCACTTGCTTACTTGTATCTGAGGTATGCTACTCCTATTTATAATGCCCGGGCTACGATTCTAATTAAAAGTGAAAAGAATCCCTATGGCGCTTCGAACGAGGAATTCGAGAGCATTTTTCTATTTAAGGGTGGGAGCGATGTTGATAATGAGATTGAAATTCTGCAATCCAAGAATATTGCCACAAGGGTAGCAAAGTCGCTCGGACTCCAGAAGATGTACTACACTATCGGGAATGTAAAAACGTCTTTATCCTACCCCCTTTCCCCTTTCCAAATTGATGTTATAAAGCTAACTGATACTGTAGATAATACCAAGCTGATAATCAAATTCGTCAGTGCTACCGAGTTCAAGGTTGGTGACGACGACAATTCAAAAACATACCGGATCAATAAGCCCTTCAGCGTCGTAGGTGGTACCTTCATTTTAAGGAAATCAGAGACTCTTTTTGATCAACTTCAATATAAGGATTATCAAGTGGTCCTTAGCAGCGAAGAATCTGCAGCAGATTTTGTGCTGAAAGGTTTGAAGGTGAATCCAATCAAGGACCGATCGAATGTATTGCTGTTGTCTTTCCAGGGTGTTCAGCTGGAACTCAGTAAGGACATCCTGAACCGGATCATGGAGGAATACAGGGCATCAAGCATCGAGGACAAAAACCAGATCGCCATTCAGACCAGCAATTTCATAAATAAACGGTTGGATATTATTGGCGACGAACTCGGAGATGTTGAAAAGAATCTTCAGAATTTTAAACAGAAGAATCAGGTTATAAATCCTCAGGCACAATCCGAAATTTTTCTAAATAATCAATCGGATATTGAAAAAGAATTGACTCAGCGTGAAATTCAGTTGAGTATCATTCAGTATCTCCAGGAATACGTGAATGATGAATCGAATCGGAATAGCATTGTGCCGTCTAGTCTGGGAATCCCGGACCCAGTATTTATGCAGTTGGTTAAATCATATAACGAGTTGCAGCTCAGACGGGAAACTGAACTTAAAACGACTACGCCAAATAACCCAATTATTATCGCACTGGCCGCCCAGATCGATAAGGTGCGCTTGGACATGAAAGAGAATTTGAAAAATCTGTCTTTATCAAATAAGATATTAAGAGATCAATCAAGAAAGAAAATCGATGCCTTTCAATCTAATCTGAGCACGATTCCTGTAAAGGAAAAAAACCTACTGGATATCACCCGCCAGCAGGGCATCAAACAGAGTCTCTACCTATTTCTGTTGCAAAAGAGGGAGGAAACCGCCATTTCGCTGGCTTCTACCATTTCCAATTCACAGGTGCTGGATGTTGCTACTGGTTCGAGGCAACCAGTAAAGCCGGATCCCTTTGGTATTAAAGCGATTGCAATATTTATCGGGTTGCTAATTCCATTACTTATTATCTATCTCCGTGAACTACTAAACGACAAACTCAGTAGCCGACTGGATATCACAAAATCAACTCAAACGCCAATTTTTGGAGAGATAGCCCATTCCGACGATCCCCAAACCCTTGTGATGACAAGAAACAGCAGGAAAGTGATCTCAGAACAATTCCGGATGATCCGAACAAATCTGAGTTACCTCGTCGGAACCAAAGAGCATCCTGTTATTCTTGTTACGTCTACAGTTAGCGGGGAAGGCAAGTCATTTATCTCGATCAATGCCGCAGCGGTAATGGCACTGGCAGGCAAGCGAACCATTATTCTTGAACTGGACATCAGGAAACCAAAGATCCTGGCTGGACTTGGAATTCCAAGATCCCAAGGCATCACTAATTACCTGGTCGGCGACCAGGATTTGTCTTCAATTGTAGTCTCTGTTCCGCAGGTCGAAAACCTTTTTGTGATGCCTTGTGGACCGATTCCGCCGAACCCAGCAGAGATGTTACTGGAAGATAAGTTGAAGGATGTATTCGATTATGCTACAAAACATTTCGACATTGTAATTGTTGATACGGCACCCGTCGGACTGGTAAGCGATGCCCAGGTTCTAAGCAGGTTTGCAGATTGTACTTTTTATATTACAAGGTTGAATTATACGATGAAAAAACATATTCATTTCATTAATGATCTGTATCTAAATCAAAAATTGCCGAAGATTGCTTTGCTGGTTAATGATATCAAGGCCACGTCCGATTATTATAGTTATGGAAATTATAATGGCTATGGTTATGGATATAGCTACTTCGACGAAGAATCAGTTCGAAATCGGAGCTGGTTCCAAAAATTATTTCGGAAACGGAAAGCCAAAAATCACAGAAGTTTAGATTCATGAAAGTTGTCATTCTTGCAGGTGGCCTGGGTACTCGTTTAACGGAAGAGACGACGGTTCGCCCCAAACCAATGATCGAAATCGGAGGCAAGCCGATTTTATGGCATATCATGAAGATCTATGAGCAACATGGCTATAACGATTTTCTCATATGCCTTGGGTACAAGGGATACTTTATCAAGGAATATTTTATCAACTATTACCTCTATAATTCTGATATTACGGTTGAGTTAAGCTCGAATAAAATGGACATCCATTATTCAAGCACTGAGTCGTTCAAGGTTACCCTGGTGGATACCGGTCTGGAAACAAATACTGCGGGGCGAATCAAACGAATTCAATCTTATATAGGCGACAACACTTTCATGCTGACTTATGGCGATGGCGTTGGGGATATCAATATTCAAGAGCTGATCAAGTTTCACAAATCCCATGGCAAGCTGGCTACCCTCACATCGATCCCGCTTCCCGGTCGGTTTGGAACTATGGAAACGGATGAAAATAATGTTATACATCAGTTCCAGGAAAAACCCGATAACAACGAGTTATGGATCAATGGTGGATTTTTTGTCCTGGAGCCTGGAATCTTTAAATATCTCGAGGGAAACATGGATTCCGTGCAATGGGAGAAGAAACCTCTTGTAGAGATCGCAAATGACAAACAACTGGTTGCATATAAACATCATGGTTTCTGGAAATGTATGGACGCCCTTCGAGATAAAATAGAACTTGAAGAATTATGGAGTTCACCAATTCCGCCATGGAAAGTTTGGTAATTATCAACTTATGAGAGTATTCGTAACAGGTCATAAAGGTTATATTGGGCCTCATGTTGTGGAGCTGCTTAAAGCAGCGGGTCATCATGTTACAGGTTGTGATATCAATCTTTTCCAGGAAAGTCAGATTGCACACGTGGCAGTCCCGGATAGGGATATTGAAAAAGATATCAGAGAACTTGAGCTAGATGACCTGCGCGGGTATGACTGTGTTATGCATCTTGCTGCCATTTCAAATGATCCAATGGGTGACATCAACCCTGACATTACTTATAGCATAAACCTTCACGGGTCAATACGCCTTGCCCAGATCAGCAAAGAAGCAGGCGTGACCCGGTTCTTATTTTCAAGTAGTTGTTCTATCTATGGGAAAGGAGAAACTAATGACCTTACCGAGTCCGCATCTTTAAATCCCCTGACTGCCTATGCGGTTTCGAAGATTGAAACTGAAAAGGCATTGCAAAAAATGGCGGACGAATCTTTTTGTCCAGTTTATTTAAGGAATTCGACGGCATATGGATTTTCGCCGATGTTTAGAATTGATCTGGTTGTTAATAATCTTTTGGCCTGTGCACTTTCTAAAGGCGACATTCAAATGAAAAGCGATGGCGAGCCATGGCGACCATTGATTCATTGCCGCGATATTGCCCATGCGTTCGTTGCGCTGCTTGAAGCACCAACCAGCCTTATTCATAACAAGGCCATCAACATCGGATCGAACGATCAGAATTTCCAGGTTAAGGATGTCGCGGCGAAGGTGCACGATCTTGTTCCGTCTGCTAATATTATCTTCACCGGCGAAGTAGGAGCCGATCCCCGGGATTACCGGGTGAACTTTGACTTGCTGACGGCCATACTTCCCGGGTTTAAATTTGAATATACCCTGGATTCCGGGATGCAGCATTTGTTGGAAGTTTTAAGAAATATGAATTTCTCAGCGGCGGACTTTGATGGCGAGCGCTTTGTCAGGCTTCGACTGCTTAAGAAGAATTTAGCTCTCGAACCGCAACTATGAAGTTTTGCAAAACTTCTTTGGTTGGAGCCTTTGTTGTTGAAACAGAGCCTGTGGTGGATTCCAGGGGCTGGTTTGCCAGGGTGTTTGACAAAAAAGCATTTGAATCGGTTGGGCATATAGGTGAGTGGGTACAGATGAATGCTTCATTTACTATTCAGCAGGGAGCTCTCCGTGGATTACACTTTCAATATGCGCCATTCTCAGAAGCGAAACTCGTTCGCTGCATTGCGGGAAATATCTATGATGTCATTGTTGATGTGCGGCACGATTCACCCACTTTTTTGCAATGGTATTCGGTCGAACTGTCAGCATCAAACAGACTAATGATGCTTATTCCTCCCGGATTTGCGCATGGCTTTCAGACTCTGACTGGAGATTGTGAATTAGTTTACTGTCATTCTTCTTATTATACTCCCGGGCATGAGGGTGGAATTAAATATGATGACCCGATGTTAAATATTACCTGGCCGCTTACTGTGACTGAAGTCTCAGAACGCGATCTCAGTCACTCGTTCCTTACTTCCGAATTCAAAGGAAATACCAGAGCCTGATGCATTGCAGATTTTGTAAGACGGAATTGGTTCATGAATTCATTGATCTTGTCAATGCGCCGGCTTCGAATTCGTTTCTATCCCGGGAACAGTTGAATGAGCCTGAAGTTTTTTTTCCATTAAAAGTATTGATTTGTCATACCTGTTTTTTGGTTCAGGTGGATGAATACAAGAAATCGGGAGCGATATTCAATAACGACTATGTGTACTTTTCCTCATTTTCAACCAGCTGGCTGGCGCATGCAAAGCGGTACACAGACATGATCACCAAGCGTTTGAATCTGACAGCTGAATCTAAAGTGGTGGAAATTGCGTCGAATGATGGGTATCTTCTTCAGAATTTTGTACAATCCGGAATCCCGGTACTCGGAATTGAGCCGACAAAAAATACAGCCGTAGTCGCGGTTAGCAAAGGAATAGAGACGATAACTGAATTTTTTGGGTCAGCGCTTGCGAAAAGGCTCGTTGATTCGGGAATAAAAGCAGATCTATTCCTGGGAAATAATGTATTGGCACATGTGCCTGATATCGTTGATTTGGTTAAGGGGATGAAAATCATTCTGAAACCAGGGGGTGTAGTTACTATGGAATTTCCGCATCTCCTTCAGCTGATACGTCACAGTCAGTTCGACACTATCTACCACGAACATTTTTCATACCTCTCTTTTTATTCTGTCAAACAAATATTTGAATCCCAGGGACTGGAGATGTTTGATGTGGAGGAGATTCCGACGCATGGAGGCTCATTGCGCATTTATGCAAAGCATTCCGGGGTAGGTGAACATGTGATCAAAGAGTCGGTTCAGTTGTTGATTGACAAAGAAATTAATGAAGGAATAACAAATCTTGAATACTATAGTAATTTCAGGACCAAGGTCATGCGTGTTAAGCTGGGCTTTCTTCAGTTTTTGGTCGATGCCAAAACAAAGAATCAATCTGTGGCTGCTTATGGCGCGGCCGCAAAGGGAAATACATTATTGAATTATTGTGGTGTAAAGAATGACCTGATTTCATTTGTCGTTGATGCGAATCCCAATAAACAGAATAAATTTCTCCCCGGGAGCCACATACCCGTAACTGATGAACAAAAGCTCAGGGATGCAAGGCCAGATTATGTGATTATTTTTCCGTGGAATCTAAGGGAGGAAATCATTCAGCAATTGAATTATATCAGAGAATGGAATGGAAAATTTGTTATTCCTCTCCCTGAGTTGGAAATAATATGAAAGTCTTGGTCACTGGTGCGAGTGGCTTCATCGGGCGTCATCTGGTTGCCTCGCTGTTAAAGACGGGCCACTCCATAGTGGCAAGTTCGACAAGCGCGCTGAAGGCGTCTCAATTTGAATGGTTTCAAGATGTTCATTTTATTGAATACAAAATAAGGGAACATTATGATGAGCAGGACTTGTTTGCTTTCTTTGAAGAACCCGATGTGATGATTCACCTTGCCTGGGAGGGTCTGCCTGATTTCAAGGGAATGCACCATATAGAGCGGAATCTCCCTTCGCATCTTAATTTTTTGGGCAATCTCATTAATAATGGTCTGACCGATCTTACCGTAACAGGCACCTGCCTCGAATATGGTATGGTTGAGGGTGAGCTGAACGAAGACATGCCTCCGCAACCAGTAGTTAAATATGCAGTGGCGAAAGACCGTCTCCGACAGGCTATAGAACTTTTCGGATCTGCCATTGCTTTGGACTTCAAGTGGGTAAGATTGTTTTACATGTATGGGGAGGGCCAACATCCGAAATCGCTGATTCCACAGCTGGACAGGGCCATACAAAATGGAGATCTGGAATTTGACATGTCCGGAGGCGAGCAATTGCGGGATTATCTCCACGTGTCAAAGGTTGCGGAATTATTAAGTACAATAACTTTGCAATCTGAAACAACCGGAGTTATTAATTGCTGTAGTGGGCAGCCCATGTCTGTAAAGCAATTTGTTGAAACTTACTTGTCATCCAAAGGCAGTAATATCAAGCTAAATTTGGGGGTTTATCCATATCCGGATTATGAACCGATGGCTTTCTGGGGCAGTACCTGTAAAATGAAAACCATAAGCGACTATGATTTTCGATAACTTCTCTGATCCACAAAGCAGTAATACAATTTACATTCAGAACGGGTTGCCAATCTTTCAGAATAAGGTATATGATTCTCCGGAGGAGTCTTCAAAAGGTACAATGGGAACAGTGGAATTGGTTCAATCTCAAACTTCGGGTTTTATTTTCAATAAAAAGTTCAACCCCGAATTGATGATTTATGATCAACAATATCAAAATGAGCAAGGAACTTCAAAGTACTTTTTAAAACATTTAGATCACGTATACCAGATACTTGATAGCTATGGTATTCAGAGTAAAAAAATAATTGAAATTGGATGTGGAAAAGCGTTATTTTTTGATATCCTGTTGAATAAGGGTTTAAATGCGATTGGATTTGATCCAACCTATGAGGGAGAGAATCCGAGGATTATCAAAGAGTACTATTCTGACAAATCCAATGAAGTCGGCGATATAATCATAATGCGTCATACCTTAGAACACATTCCAAATCCATTTTCTTTTTTGCATACAATAGCTGAAGCTAATAAATTTAAAGGGTCAATTTATATTGAGGTCCCAACATTTGATTGGATTATCGGGAAAAGCGCCTATTGGGATATTTTTTATGAGCACTGTAATTATTTTACTGAATCTTCTTTGAGTAAAATGTTTCATGATGCTAAAACTGACATTTTTTTTGGAGGGCAGTATATTTATCTAATTGCAGACTTATCTCAATTAAAAGATACTATTGACCACTCTGATTCTGTCCATATTGACACTTCTGGATTCTCAATGCAGCGTGATACTCATGCGGCCCTTGTTAGGACACCGAAATCTAAAGCAATATGGGGGGCAGGAGCAAAAGGTTCAACCTTCCTCAATATTATGGATCCGGAAAGAGTTTTTTTTGAATATGTGATTGATATTAATCCTGCAAAGCAATTCAAATTTATCGGCGGTACCGGCCATCCTATCTTCTCACCCGATGCACTACAAACTTTGCCGGTGGATGAAATATTTGTTATGAACGAGAATTATCTCTCAGAAATTGAATCCATTGTGGGTGATTCGCCAGTCTCTATTTATACTATTTAATTATTAAGTATGGATCCTATCAAACAATTTCGCGAAGAAACCAAGCAAAGGGTTTCGTTGCAAGGTAAAAACGCTGAATTAAACCAAGTAGCTCAAAGTTTTCTTCTTTCCACAATCCAATCCGGTTATTCTTACAATTTTACGTGGATGGGAAGACCTATTATACAGTATCCTCAGGATATGGTGGCCATGCAGGAAATTATCTGGAATCTGAAACCAGATCTCATTATTGAAACGGGTATCGCCCATGGCGGATCGCTGATTTTTTATGCATCCATAATGGAATTGATTGGACATGGCGAAATATTGGGAATCGATATTGATATCCGGGCTCATAACAAGGCTGAAATTGAAAGCCATCCCATGAAGAAACGTATATCCATGATTGAAGGTTCTTCTATTGCGTCCGAAACAATTCAAAGGGTCAACAAATTTGCGGAAGGGAAGCAAAGGATATTGGTAACTTTAGATTCAAATCATTCCCATGATCATGTGCTTTCTGAACTGGAACAATATGCGAATTTTGTGAGTCTCGGTTCTTATTTGGTGGTATTTGATACTGTCGTGGAAGATTTGCCTGCGGGTACATTTCCTGGGAGGCCATGGGATAAAGGGAATAATGCCAAAACCGCTGTGTCTTCTTTTCTGCAGAAATCAAAGGATTTCGAAATTGATTCGAACATCACTGATAAGATTCTGGTTTCGGTCGCTCCGGGGGGATACCTAAAGCGGATTGCGAAATAATGAGCGCCTTAAGGATTAATTTTCTATCTAATCTGGCAGGAAACGTGTGGGTTGCAGTCATCGGATTGTTATCCGTACCTTTTTATATCCAGTTTATCGGAGTTGAAGCATACGGCCTGATTGGATTTTACGGTGTGTTACAAAGCGTATTCTTAATATTGGATCTCGGTTTCAGTGCTTCCGTACATAGAGAAGTTGCCCGGTCGGTTGTAAATTTACACGATTACAAGATTGCCTCCCTGGTTCGCACGTTAGAATATATTTATTGGGTTATTGGGATAATCCTGGGGCTTTCGATCATACTTTTTTCTTCATTTATTGGTGACCATTTTCTTGAATCGACGCTTCCAAGAACAACCCTTGTGAACTCAATCAGGCTGATGGGAATTCTAATTATGTTCAGATGGCCTGTCGCAATTTACATGGGAGGCCTCTTCGGGCTTCAGAAACAGTTTCAATTCCAAATTGTCAATTCCCTGACAGAAACGGCAAAGGCTGTGGGAGCGATTTTGATCTTCAAAAATATTAAGGCGGACGTTCAGTATTTTTATTACTGGCAGATTGTCGTATCCGCTTTTTCAATTTGTATCTTGTTTTATCTCTTTTGGAGGAACTTTCCAGCCAAGTATCGAATATTTGACCCTCGATCTATCAAATCTATCTGGCGATTCTCCTTTGGGGTAAGCGGAATCACATTAGTATCTATTCTTCTTTCCCAAATGGATAAAATTATTCTTGCGAAAGTCTTGACGTTGACAAATTTTTCATACTATATGCTTGCCTATTCGGTATCATCTGCATTGTCTCGGCTAAGCAGTCCTGTAGCTCAATCCTTTTATCCCAGATTTGTGCAAGGTGTAGTCTCAAATAATCAGACTGAAATGTCTTCTTTGTATCATAAGTCCAGCCAATTGATGGCCGTTATGGTAATACCGGCATCCCTGGTAATATGTTTTTTTGCCCCTGATGTAATGCTCCTCTGGACTGGGAGTATTGAAACGGCGACTCGAACCGGTCCGATATTAAGTCTCATGATTATAGGCTTTGCGCTGAATTGTTTGGTTACCATCCCGTATCATCTTCAATTGGCATATGGCTGGACAAAGCTTGCTTTTTATCAGAATCTTATTGCCCTTCTCATATTAGCTCCCGTTCTCTATTTTTTTGCGCGAGAGTTTGGAGCGATCGGTGCAGCTGTTATCTGGGTTACACTCAACCTCGGTTATGTATTAATTAGCCAACAGATTATGCATCGTAAAATTCTTCGTTCAGAAAAGCTCAAATGGTATTGGTCGGATTTATTATTTCCAGCGCTAATTGGTTCGGCAATAGTTCTGTCCGCACGTTTTTTATTGACTTTGGGTTCTGATCGGTGGCTAAATCTTTTTGTTTTATTCAGTGTTTTTCTACTGACCGGAGCTGCCATCTTAATGTCTGTCCGGCTTCCGAGACAAGCATTTTTGACGTTTTTCCGCAAAAAAGTTTTATCATGAACAAGTTTACCATTATCCTCCCCACAAGAGAAAGGGCTGATACGTTACATTTTTCGTTGAAAACCTGCGTGGCGCAGGATTATCCTGAACTTCAGATTTTGGTAAGTGATAATTGCAGCAGTGACAATACCTATGATGTTGTTCATTCTTTCAATGATCCGAGGATCAGGTATATTAAGCCTCAGGAAAGATTGAGTATGTCGCATCATTGGGAATTCGCACTTGAGCATGTTAACGAAGGCTTTGTTATGTTTCTTGGAGATGATGATGGGATCCTTCCTAATAGCTTGTTGCATATTGATGCCCTCATTGATCAATATGGAGTGTCCGCGGTAAATTGGAGATCAGATCATTACCTGTGGCCATCTTTTAATTTCACCAAGCGGGCAAACCTCCTTAAGATCAGTCTTGATAAAGGCCACAAAGTCCTTAATGGAGCAACTGAATTGACCGAACTGATTTCTTGCAAAAAAGGCTATGAGGTTGTTCCATGGCTCTATAAGGGCTTCGTTGATGTTGAAGTGGTTAGGCGCGTGCAGCGAGTATCGAAGGCTTTCTTTTGTTCAAGAATCCCGGATGTTTACTCTGGGATAGTTCTTGCTACTGTCATTGATACATACATTTATTCTTATTTCCCGTTTACATTGGACGGTGTCTCTGGGCATAGTAACGGTACGTCATTTGGTATGGCAACCAAACAAAAGGCGGCAGCGAACCTATTCCTGAGCGAAAAGAATCTGCCGATGCATGAAGGATTTTTGTATTGTCAGTCGGCTTTTCTTTTGACTGCGGAAAGTGTTTTTCAGGCCATTGATCACCATGTTCTTGATCCAAAGGAATTTAAAGTGGACATTGTTGCCTTCCTGAAAGCTGCTTTAACTGAGGTCCAGAAAGAACCCAAATCCCGGTATGACAATGTAATGGCGGCAATAAATTATACCGCGGAATATTTCAAGATTTCTACGCAAATCATTGCCAACCTGACCAAACAATATCCCAACAAACCTGTGGGTGAAAAGTATGACAGAAATGTAGAGGGTTTCAACCGATTTAAAAACCGAATTGAAGTGGATGCTTCCAAATACGGTGTCGATAATGTGTACGATGCAACACTATTGGATGACAAGATTCGCAAAGATCCTTCAGCTTATATGAACCCCTTGGCAGTCACAAAGAGTACCGCCAAATTCGTTGTCAGGGAAATTAAAAAGAGGTATTTTTAATTATTCAGATTGCGCGTCACACATAAGTTCGCATTTTTGGACGGCCTTCGGGGCCTCGCTGCACTGTATGTAATGATTGGTCATGCAAGGTCCTTGCTCTGGGAAGGTTTTGCCACAGGATTTTTGCAGCACCAACAGGACTACAACCTTCTAAATAAAGGGCTGGTGTATTTTTTTACCTTATTCCGGTTCGGGTTGGAAGCTGTATTCTTTTTCTTTGTTCTATCGGGTTTCCTCATCCACCTCAAGTATGCCCGCTTGTTTCAAGCGGATCCAAGGGCAAAATTTGGATTCTCTGACTATTTGATACGAAGGATAAGACGGATCTATCCGCCGTTCCTATTTGCCTTGCTCCTCACCTATGGATTGGACACACTGGGAGCATCGCTGGGCTTCTGGACTCCTACTTTTATTTCAGGGATTAATAGGATCGCAACTATTACAACATTTCTTGATCTCAAAACCCTGTTCGGCAATCTTGCCTTTTTATACTATTCCTACACGCCAATCTTTGGATCTAATGGTCCAAGCTGGTCGCTTAAATACGAATGGTGGTTTTATATTATTTATCCTTTGGTATTGTTGGTTGCCAGAAAAAAGGTCATTGTCGCTACAGTCATCATAGTTTTCCTTTTTACCCTGAGTTTTTATCCGGGGCTCTGGCCCGAAGAATTATCGCGGGATGTTTTTTCGCTGATTGTCTGCTGGTGGCTAGGAGTTTTATTGGCCGAAGTATATGTCGGGCGCATTTCCATCTCATTGAAATATATTTCCTGGCTGATTGGCATACTTCCATTGATGCCCCTCATTAAGGACCTTCCAGCTCCGGTCTACTACAGCTTTTTCTCTCTGGGGGTTGCGGGTATTATTGCATTGTGCTTATACCTTCAGGAACGAAAATTCTCACTGCGAATTCTTGAACGTTTTGCATTAATTGGGTCCTTCTCATTCACCCTATACATAATTCACTACCCCATATTCGTATTTATTCGCGGCTGGTGGCAACTGAATCACAATGGGGCTTTGCCGATGAATTTTGGATTGGCGCTTGCAGGCATTTTGTTTGTTGGAGTTTTAGCCTACCTGGTTCATTTTCTAACAGAATTGCCGTTTCTGAGATCGGGCCGGAATCTGGCGGGCGTTCGTTTAAATAGTCAGGTAATTTGATGGGAGCTCCGAAACAGGTAATTCTTGCGCATTCCGGCAGGCAACATTCCTATTATATAGCCCGCAACCTTCAATTACTTGGTTCATTGCAAGCATTTTATACAAGTTCTTATGTTGCAAGTCCAACCCTGCAACGATTTCTGCTTTCCCGGTATCGAGGTTTTTTTTCAAAGCGATTCCTTGAAGGTTTGTCCGGACCTCGAATTCATACAATGTGGAGCCTTGAATTACCAGAGTTTATTGCCAGATTACAAAAAAAAGAAGCTTCTAAAGTTTCAGATCTTGTTTGTGCGCGAGATGACCGTTTTGATAATATGTTATCTCGGAAATTGAAAGATTTCAATTTTGATATTTACTGGGGCTACCAGGGAAGTAGTCTGAAATCGCTAAGATCTGCCAATCAGTTAGGCAAAGTTTCTCTAATTGAAATGACGACGCCATACCTTCCGTTTATTAAATCCCTGTTAACCGAAGAGGCCTTGCTCAATCCGGAATGGAGTGACAGTATCGATACTGTTTCGTATACAGCGGGTTATGAACAAAGGCTCATTGAAGAACCTCTGGAAGCCTCGAAAGTAATTTCTGTTTCATCCTTCCTGAAGCAAACCCTCACCGATAATGGGGTGCCACCTGAAAAAATCCAGGTTGTTCCCTTGGGCTTTGATCCTTCAAAGATAATATTCAACGAGAGTTATGAAAGGAAGCCTGGGCGTCCACTTAAGTTGCTTTTTACCGGCAGGATCACCCAAGTCAAGGGAGTAAAATACATGCTTGACGCTATCGAACAATTTGATAGAAAAGATGTCGAGCTCCATTTAGTAGGCAATATTATTGGATCTGGAATAGCCCTAATGAGGCGAAAGAACTTATTCGTGCATCATGGTTCGATGGCCCAGATCAAATTGTTCGAATTTTACCAGAATTTCGATGCCTTTTTGTTCCCTAGTCTGATTGAAGGCTTTCCACTCTCAGTAATTGAAGCCATGGGAGCGGGTTTGCCCGTCATTACAACCCCAAACACGAGTGCCGAAGAGCTTATAGTCAGCGGCAAAACCGGATACCTTGTCCCGATTCGTGATTCAGCGGCTATTGTAAATGCAATTCAGCAGTTATTGAATTTAAATACAGACGAATTTCAGCAATTGAGGTTGAATGCCAGAAGCAAAGCTCTGGAATATACCTGGGACGCCAATAAAGGAAGAATTGAATGTTTACTGGCAGACTTATGAGCAGGAAGAAAGTATCCATATACACGAATATGCCCACGCCTAATCAATTGGACTTCTTTGACAGCCTGAGTGAAATAGCAATGTTGAAAGTGGTTTATTTTTCTAGCAGGGAAGGCAATCGACAATGGACACTGCCGGTAAATAGTGAAAAGTACCAGACAAAATTACTGGTCGATAATTGGCTTGCAAAGCAGATTCAAAAAAAAATACCCTCTTTCCACTTTAGTAACCGGATAATGGGAATTGCTTTCAGGGAGCAAAGCGATTGCGTGATTCTTAATGGCAGCTATTGGATTCCCAATGTTATCCTTGCACTTTTTATTTTAACATTAAGGGGAAAAAAAACGTATTTCTATGGAGAAGCCATATTTCCGGTTGTTAACAAGGTTAAATTTATCATGAAAAAAATACTTCTGTTCCCTGTAAGCAGATTTACAAATGGTATACTTGCTGTCGGCAACAAAGCGATCGATTGTTACAAGCAGTATGGATATAAAAATCCAATATTAAATATCCCCTACAGTATTGATCTGGGTCCGTTTTCATACGACAGGATTGATAAGGAAAAGATGGGCAGACTTAGAAGCCGGTATGCTCCATCTGGGGAATTTATCTTCCTGACTTCTGGTGCTTTAATTTCCAGGAAAGGAATTGATATTATTATAAAAGCTTTCCAGAAACTTAATAAGCCGGATTCAACCTTGCTGATACTCGGTGATGGTGAAGAGAGACAAAACCTCATGAATTTAGCAAATGGAAATTCAAACATCCATTTTGCCGGATTTATCGAAAAGGAAGACATGCCGTATTATTTTCTCCTTGCTGATTCTTTTGTATTTGGCAGTTGGTATGATGGGTGGGCACTGGTCATCAATGAGGCAATCGCCTCCGGCCTACCCATTATATGCAGTAATACAGTAGGTGCTGCGGCTGAACTTCTCGTAGATAATCAGAGCGGTCTAATTTGCAATCCAGGGGATGTTGAGGAATTTACTGGAGCTATGAGGCGCATTGCCAATGACGAACAGCTTCGGAAAACACTTCAACACAATGTTTTTGCATTGAGACGCGATATTTCTTCCACCTATAACGCAAGCAAAGTATATGCTGTTCTCGGAGTGGACTAATGACCATGTGTTGCTACTGTTTCTCCTATTGGCGGTTGCTCTTGCCATCGGAGTTAGGTTAGGTTTGAAAAGGGGTGGCTGGAACCAGCATCTTCCTTACATGTTCACACTGATCATAAGCATTCAGTATTACCTGCTCAGCCCATTATACTTTTACCTGACTGGTAAAAAGATCATTATAGGCACAGATATCTCAGGCTACTATGGTTTAGGTGTTTTTTTTCCATTGCTTGGCATGTTATTCTTTCTTCCAGGCTACTGGCTGGTCAATAGAAAAAAAAAGTCTGTTGAAATTCCAAAACTCCTAAAGCCACCCACTCCCAAGGTCGGGCGTTACATCATAATCCTCTTTTGTATTATTTATAGCATGGTGCTTATCAACATGGCCATCAGTGGAATAGAGATCGAGAATGTGTTTCTTGGAGATGAAACGCTTGGTTTGGGAGCAAAGGGAGAGACTTATTTTCTTCAGAACTTTGCGGACTCCCTGATTTCGCTGGTAATTCTGGGATACATCTACGGCACTAATAGGAGAATATTGATTGTGGGTATTATCATGTCCTTTTTCCTTTTTTCGCTTTTGGGATTCAGATATCGAATCCTCCTCACGTTGTTTGGTCTGGCATTTGCCTATCTGTATTTTCACAGGTTGCAAGCCCGGACGGTTGTTGTGGGGATTGTGAGCATGTTGATCTTCTTCTATTTTGTCATGCTAATTACGGAAAACCGCTTTTTACTCATTCAAAAGGAGTATTCACAATTGAACATAGACCCTTTGGACTTTGACTACTCAAATTATTTTGAACAGACAAGAGGTTCGCTTGCGGACATGGCTATCTATAAAGTCTATGACAACCCAAATAAAGTTGTCTCGCATGATTATGGAGCTTCAATGTTTGCTTACATTTTTGTACGGATGATTCCTCGGGTTGTTTATCCTGACAAGGACGAGTTCTATCCCCCTCCTCAGAATAAAGTTCAATTTATAGCATATGATGCATGGTGGAGTAGGGTAAGTGGTGAAGCGATTTTGAGTTGCGCTTGCTTTTACATTGCATTTGGGTGGTTTGGAATTATTCTATTTCATTTTTTGTGGGGTGTGTTGTTAGCCAGGCTCAAGATAAAATTGAATCTTAATAATAGGATTCAATTGGTGTTGTACATAGTTGTTGCCCTGGTTTCTTTCCAATGGATTACCCGAGCCTATCTACCTCAGGCGATCGATCACGCTGTTTATCTATCAATACCAATATTTATTTTGCGGTATTTTATCAAATCTGAGTCGCGTGTTTCCGTTCCTTTAAAAGCAATTAAAACATGATGGACCCTGAAAAGATTCAGGAAGAGTATTACAGGAATTCGGCCGCCCAATATGATGATTATCATACTGCAGGCCAGGACTCCGAGCATGATATTTCCCTATTTTTTTTGAGTTCGGTATTGGAATTAAATGCAAGCAAGTCGATACTTGATGTTGGTGCTGGTACAGGAAGAGTAATGAAATTTCTTTCTAGAAAGTTTGATCACATTCATATCGCGGGCTTAGAACCTGTTGATAGTCTACGTGAGATTGCTTACTCCAAAGGAATTTCGAGAAATGATTTACTCGCAGGGGATGGCTATTCAATCCCATTTCCAGACAATTCTTTTGATATAGTTTCTGAATTTGGCGTACTCCATCATGTAAAGTATCCTGAAAAAATGTTGCGGGAGATGATACGAGTATCGAAACAAGGGATATTCATTTCTGATTCTAACAATTTTGGTCAAGGATCTTTACCCATAAAAATGATGAAATGGGTACTCAGCGCACTTGGCGCTTGGAAGTTATTTGACTATCTTAAAACGGGAGGGCGGGGATTTCGTGTATCCGAAACCGATGGGCTTTCATATTCTTACTCGGTCTTTGATAGTTATTCCCTCTTAAAGACAGTATGCTCCGAAATTTACTTCTTTAACTTGCAGGGGCGAAAGGGGATTAACCCGTTTAAAAACGCCGGCCATATTGCCCTCTATGCAAGGAAGAGTAATTAATATTGTGGATAATGTCAAGGCTACTAATGCCGGGGTTTGGAACGCCGCTATTTCTACTGCTCAAGATTTGTCTGACAGATCATGGTTTAGTGAACTCTGGTTTCCAGATTCTAAAGCACCGACAGTCGATGTGCCGGTAAAACTATATCCGCTTCGGAGCCGGAGGTTATCGGAAGTTGACCACATTATTAAGGAAAGAGACCTCAAAAAAAATCGGGATCTAATCGTTACGCATGGCTGCTGGAGCTATTGTACTAGATGGGGCTGGGCATTTCAAAGACTTGGATTCAAATGGATTTACACTCCTCATGGTATGCTTGAGCCTTGGGCGCTGACACAGAAATTTTTAAAGAAAAAATTATATCTAAATTTATTTGAAATGCCAATGGCAAGGCATTCTTCTGCCATCCGAGCGGTTAGCACATCAGAATCACACAATCTTGGACGTATTTTTAAAAACACAAAATTGCAGGTAATTCCAAATGGTGTATTCATTAAGCCATTGCCGTTATCCAAAACCTCAAAGGTTATTCAATATCTTTTCCTGGGAAGGCTACATCAAAAGAAAGGAGTCGTGGAACTTGTAATCGGATGGAAAAAATCAATTTTAAATAACAACCCTCAATACCGTTTAGTCATCGCTGGGCCGGATGATGGCGAACTTCTGCAGTTGTCAAATCATATCTCTGCCAGCGAGAATATCGAATACGTGGGACCCGTCTTTGGCGGGAAAAAAGACAAACTTTTTGCTGAATCTACCTTTTTTGTGCTGCCGTCCCATTCTGAAGGACTTCCCACCAGCATACTTGAGGCAATGTCATATGGTTTATTCCTGTTAATTTCGTCGGGTTGTAATTTGCCTGAAGTTTTTTCTCTGAACTTGGGGATGAGGGTTGAACCGGTAGTCGACGTAATTGCCGAAAAATTGACTGAGAGCTCGCATCTTTCGATTGAAACGCGCAACGAAACGACATTAAGGGCGAGAGAATTCGTGTCAATGAACTTTTCCATTCGTTCAGTAGCGATGCAGCAGCTGGAATTTTATCAAACTCTATTTTCCGCACCTCTTGTTAAGGAGTAATCTTTTTACTTTGCTGAGCCTGATCCTTGGCTTTCTGTTATCTGTCTGGATAATCAAGGCAGGTCTGATTGTCCCGCCGGTCAAGATCGAGCAAGTTGGCCTGGGGGAAGGGACACGTCCCTATTTTCCGTCTAAATTCGGATTACCCATTCAAATTTCGGAAATCGATGCTGTTCCGTTGCTTCAAAAGAACGTTCAGGATCATGCGCGCAATGAGGAGGTGATCCTCTGGCTCGGAAATTCTCAGCTTTTTGGCGTCAACCAACTCCAACCCGGCCAGGTGAATTCAACCGAATTACTTTTCGATTCTCTCAAAAATAAAAAGTTTGTCACAGCGTTTGCCATTCCGAATGCGAATCTTCAGGAACATGATGTAGTGCTTCAATATCTATATGACAGATTCAAATTCCATCAACTTATTATCCCAGTTTTTTTTGATGATCTTAGAGAAACCGGCCTTCGCGATGACTTGATCAGAGATGATATCAAAACAAAACTTCAACTTGACACTCCCCGGTCAGAATTAACATTGAGTCTGCTTCACCAGTTTGAAGGCTCTGGTGAGTCGAATGGGAATGAAGAAACCAAGGCCCTCAATCATACGGCGCAACAGAAGGTTGAGCATTATCTGAGTGATAAACTTTCATCGCACTCGAGTATTTGGCAAAACAGAGCCGATATTAGAACTAATATCATTTACAATTATCTGTTTAGTTTTCGCAATACTCTATTAAGTATTTCACCTGATAGTAAACGGAAGATCATTCCTGCCAGATATCGCTTAAATATGGAAGCTTTTAGACAGATCTGTATCTTCTGCGAAAAGAATGATATCAAACTACTTGTATATATCCCTCCAATTAGAAACGACGTCGAACAACCGTATTTTCCCGATGAGTATACTCATTTCAAGGAAGACCTCTCGGTCCTTCGACAGCAATTTGGATTTTCCTTATTAAATCTTGAAAATATTGTCCCTGCAGGATTCTGGGGATTGAAGGGCGCAACGACAATTGGCTCCAGCGGCCTGGAGATCGACTTTATGCATTTTAAGGCTGAAGGGCATAAAATACTTTCTGACACTATTCTTGCTGTAATCAACAAGCAAACTACCCTGTGATCTTTAATTCCCTCACTTATCTTCTTTTCCTTGTCATTATTATTCCACTTTACTGGATGCTTTCCGGGAAGGGGCGACAGTGGCTGATTTTTATTGCAAGCTTGATCTTTTACGGGTTTTGGAGAGTCGAATTCATATTGATAATGCTGATCACACCGTTGATCGATTACTTTCTGGCACACCGTATTGCTAAAAGTGACAATCAGTCGACCCGCAAACGAATCCTGGTGCTTAGTATCATCCTGAATCTTGGACTCCTGGTTTATTTTAAATACCTGATGTTCTTTTCTCAATCGGTTAATTCTTTAAGCGCAGTTTTTGGTTGGGATTTTTCCATTCCGCACATGAATATTATTCTCCCAATTGGGATTAGCTTCTATACATTTCACACGATGAGTTTTATAATTGACACCTATCGTGGTTTTGTGAAGCCGCCAAAGGATTTTATTACTTATGGATGTTACGTGTTTTTCTTTCCACAACTTGTGGCAGGCCCAATCCTGAGGGTGGGCGAAGTGATCAATCAATTAGAGACAGAGCGCAGGTTTAGTCTGGCTGATTTTACATACGGATTGAAGCGGATCCTTTTCGGGTTATTTTTAAAAGTTGGAATTGCCGATAACATTGGCCCATTTGTCGATGATGGTTTTAACCAAAGTATTTTGACATTAAGCGCCATTGACATATGGACCCTGGCGTTCATGTTTGGATTTCAGATTTATTTCGATTTTAGCGCTTACTCTTCCATTGCAATTGGATCAGCCAGATTAATGGGGATTGTTTTTCCTGAGAACTTCAATTTCCCTTACTTAGCGAATTCTCCCAGGGCTTTCTGGAAAAGGTGGCATATTTCGCTATCAAGCTGGATAAGGGATTACTTGTATTTGCCATTGTCGGGGAAAAAAGTGCGGGATCGTTACAATTCAAATTCAGAAGGGGGCTTGCCCACATTCAGGGATACCGAAAGCATTGCACACAGCTTTTTACCCCTTTTCCTAACCTGGGGAATTATGGGGCTATGGCATGGCGCCAATTGGACCTTTGTTTTCTGGGGAATTTTCCATGCTTCGCTTGTTCTGGCCCATAGGGTTATTGTGCCTTTCACAAAGACATTCAATCAGCGATTTATGCAATTTGTCGGCTGGGGGTTGACCCTTCTTTTTGTCATGTTGAGTTGGATACCATTCCGCGCCCCAAATATGAGCGTAGTCAAACAGATGTACGGTAAGCTGCTTAATTATCGCAATTATGGTTTTCTCGGGATGAGAGAGAACATCTATCTGATCGCCGGGTTACTTTTGGTTGTAGTCATCCTTGCTTACCTTTTTGATAAATATGTCTGGAACTACATCAAAGAAAGACTCTATCTGAGATTTGTTAGTGAGACTGTGGCCTACACTTTTGCTTTTATTGTTGTAATTGTTTTTTTGCGCCCGGTCGCTCAGTTCATCTATTTTCAGTTTTAACTCCCATGTACACCCTAGGTCTTAACGCATACCACGCAGATTCATCCGCTGCCATATTTCAGGATGGTCAGTTGATTGCTGCAACCGAAGAAGAGCGATTCCGCAGGGTCAAACATTGGGCCGGCTTCCCGGACCTGGCCGTAAAATTCTGCCTCAAGGAAGCCGGCATCTCCCTCGACCAGGTTGATCACATTGCCATTGGCAGAGATCCATTGGCCAAGTTGCATAAAAAAATATTCTACCTGCTTAGCAATCCAAATGGTTTGTTCAGGGCGGCGACGCAACGTGCCAAGAATGCCATCCACGTATCATCACTGGAAGAGGAGTTTGTAAAAATCGATCCT
>Ga0193752_1000818_pt1 | contig 28067 bp, 27 predicted proteins | sample H1c1metaG_FD_144924 | JGI IMG/M metagenome (GOLD analysis project Ga0193752, IMG submission 144924) | Soil microbial communities from a riparian zone of the East river system, Colorado, United States - H1c1 | ecosystem: Environmental > Terrestrial > Soil > Riparian zone | place: USA: East River...
TCATTTCCACATGAATGAGCGTTCCGTCTTTGCTTTTAAATCTCCGTTCGTTCCTGATAACTTTTCCTGACTTTAGTTCCTCAATTTTAAAAGGATTTGCTTTAAGGTCCTCCGGAAGAAACAGGTCATTGATTGTAAGCTGCAAAAATTCTGCTTTTGAATAGCCCAGCATCTGACAACCATAAGGATTGATATCTAAAATTTTCATAGACGCATCAGCAATACAAATAGCATCGTTGGCCTGTTCAATAATTGACCGGTAGCGCAATTCACTTTCCTTTATTTTATCTTCTGAATTTTTACGCCCGGTAACATCTTTGAAATAAACCGACAAACCGTTTTCAGAACCAAATGCACTTACTGCAAACCATTTATTGGTTCGCTCTGAAAATCCTTCGAAATAGACAGTTGTTTTTTCGCTGACAGCTTTTTTGTAATTATCTTGAAATATTTTGGAAGCTTCTGTGGCAAACATATCATGCAGGTTCTTACCAATAACATCCTCCCTTTTTGCATGAAGCAATATTTCTGCCCTTTCATTCCAATAGGTTACCAGTGAGTTTTTATCTATGGCAAAAAAACCATCTTCAATACTTTCCAAAATGGCATTTTTTTCATCATACACTTTCTTTATAGCGGCTTCAGATTTTCTGGTTGCTGTTATATCCTGTGCGGTGCCAAATAAACGGGTAATTTTGCCTGTCTTATCTTTTTTGCCATGCCCCTGCTCCCTGATTATACGTTTTTCGCCAAAGGGGGTAGTAATACCATATTCTAAAGTAAACGGCTCCCCTGTTATCTGCGTGTTCCGGCTGTTTTTTTTCACTATCGGCCTGTCTTCTTCATCTACCAGCATTATAAATGAACTATATGCTTCAACAGGGCTTTTTTTATCCTTGCCAAAAACATTGTATAGCTCTTTTGACCAGGTGAGTTTGTCGGTTTCAGGATCATAATCCCAGCTACCCATTTTTGCCAGCGACTGAGCCTCTGCAAGATGGGTTTCGCTCTCTATCAGCTCTTTTTCAGTTTCAGTTTTTTGCTTTCTTTCTTTTGCCTCTTTTAATGCCCTGGCTACTTTTGTATTTAAAGTGAACATTTTATCTTTTATCACAAAATCAGTTATGCCATTTTTAAAAAGCTCAATGGAATTTTCTTCCCCTATTGTACCGGATACGATGATAAACGGTGTATCGGGCGCTATGGCCTCTCTTATTTTAAACGCTGTGAGTACGTTAAACGAAAACTGTAATCACACAATATGATATCAGGGATAAAGATTTTAAGCGCATTGGTAAAATCCAACTCGTTCTCAACAATTTCAGATACATAATTAATTCTGCCTTTTTTTAATTCCTGTTGCAGCAATTCCAGATCAACCGGGTCGTGTTCTGCAATTAGTATTTTTATTTTTGTAGGCATTGTTCTTATTTATTGATGATCTACTGACTGATTTGTCTTTTCCACCATGCAGGCGTCATTACTGCCGGTAAATCCGGTTTATTAAAAATGCAGGGCAACTTTCACTTCCCTGGTTCTGAAACGATTGTTGCTTTTATTACTGAACAATTTTTTTTCTTTAATGTAATACTTTCCAAAAAACTTATAGTGCATTATAAAACTCACTACAATATTGGAAGCTATATCTTCCTTCCCGGAAAACTTCAAAAATAGATTCAGCAGGAAGACCTGGTCAGTTGTGTCCTTAAGTTCTAAATAAGCTGTTTTTACAGTTGCAATAGCAAAATGCGGAGTTAGTTAACAGGTAATAATTTTCTGGCAAAGAAATGCCATTAATATAATGCGGTATTGATTTAGGGCCACCTGTAAATATAAATCAATAAAACAACAACTGCGTTATTATTATTCAGACCTTGTCGTCGTAGTCTTTCAGTAGCAATAAATATCTGCCTTAACAAATTGAGAGTTCAGGACTTAACACAGTGTGGGAATGTTGATTTTCTGAATGAGGAATTTTAAAAGCCTCCATAAAAATAAAAAAGGTTCCAATTTCTTGAAACCTTTTTTTCTGTGGGAGCACACGGGTTCGAACCGCGGACCCTCTGCTTGTAAGGCAGATGCTCTAAACCAACTGAGCTATGCTCCCTTTTTTTAGGATGGCAAAGATAAGGGGGTTACTCTTTTGAAACAAAAAAAAATAAAATTTTCCTGAAATAGTTTAAACCGGTGCTATGAAAGCCCGGCTGGTTGTGGTTGCCACCAGATCACTTTATTCCTGCAATATATACTTGTAACGACTTTTCAATAATTTTATAATCCAGTGTTGCTTTTTCAACCAGGTTTTTCAGTTCATCATTGATCACCCCTTTTTTTCCCATAGTTTCGATCTTTGAGAGTAAGCCAGCCAAACCCTCAGCCTGTATAACACCGGTGCCCCCTTTAAGTTTATGTGCCTTTTTGCATAGATTTTCTACCCTGCCCTGTTCCATTTCGTACTTCATTTCTTTAAAATCGCCGGATGCTTCAGATAAGAAAATAGTAAGAATTTCAAGCAGGTAGTCATTGTCCTCCATTTCTTCCAGCATGCTTAGATCATAAAGGTTTGCGGAGGCTGAAAGTGTAATAGTTTGTGCGTGTGTAAGATAATTTTCCATAGTTATTATTTTTCCAGGTGTAAATATTTTTTATCAGGCAAGTACTGTAGCCTTTTCATGTAATGTTTTTTGTTTTACAACATCCGACCATTTGGCAAGCATGTTCACCAGCTCTTCCAGTTTTACTGGTTTACTTAAAAAATCATTCATACCGGCTTTCAGGCATTCGTCTCTGTCCTCCTTCATGGCATTGGCTGTCATAGCAATAATGAAGGGTTGTATTTCCATTCCCTGCCTGATGATCCTCGTTGCTTCCAATCCGTCTATTTCAGGCATTTGTACATCCATCAGTATTACATCGTATGGTTGTTGACTGGCCATTTCAACGGCTACTTTACCGTTCTCTGCCAATGCTGCGTCAAAGCCTAGTTTGCTTAATATTTTTAGCGTTAATTTCTGGTTCACTAAATTATCTTCGGCCACCAGTATATTTAGCGGATGCTCAGTTGCAAAATCAGCAGAAAGTTTTTGTTGAACCGGCTGTACTTCAGGTGCATGCTTTCCTTTGCCCCGCAGTTCATTGATGATAAGCTTGCACAACATTTCCTGCTTAATCGGCTTGGTCAATATCGATCTGAATAAGCCGGCGTATTGCTTATTTCTTTCATCACCTACCGAACTTAATAAAATAATAGGCAATTCAGAATATAGTTTTTGTATATTTTGTGCCAGTTCGCAACCATCCATATCGGGCATCTGCATATCGGTTAATACCAGGTCAAACTTCCCACCCGCAGCCAGTATTTCCAGCGCTTCGGCACCACTGCTGGCCAATGTGGGTAACAGTTTCCATATCTCCAGTTGGTTTTTAAGAATACAACGGTTAGTTAAATTATCATCTACCACCAGTATTTGTTTTCCTTCAATACCGGAAATATAATTGGTTACATAAGTACGTACCGATTGTGAACTGGCCGACGACTTCATGGTAAAACTAAAAGTGGTGCCCTGGTGCTCCACGCTTTCCACACTGATCTTTCCACCCATAAGGCAGATCAGTTTTTCGCTGATAATAAGTCCCAGGCCGGTTCCTCCATATTTACGGCTGGTAGAAGAATCTACCTGCGAAAAAGCCTTGAACAATCTTTCCATTTTATCTGCAGGAATACCAATGCCGGTATCACGCACTTCAAATTGCAATTCTATCTTTCCGTCTGTATCTGTTTTAAGCAAATGAACTCCCAGGAATATTTCTCCCTGCTCGGTAAACTTAATGGCATTGCTTACCAGGTTTACCAATACCTGGCGAAGCCTTAAACTATCGCCTATGATCTGTGCGGGCACATTGTGATCTATTTCATATACCAGGTCGATACCAATTTTACCCGCCTGTCCTGCAAATACATCCAGTACTTCTTCAATGCAGGTTCGCAGGTCAAAGTCCCTGTCTTCAAGCTCCATATTACCCGATTCTATTTTAGAGAAATCAAGTATATCATTGATAACAGTAAGCAACGCTTCACCGCAGGTAGTAATGGTCTTAGCATATTCCCGTTGCTCAGGTGTAAGTTTTGTTTCGTTTAAAAGCGATGCCATACCGATCACACCGTTCATCGGCGTACGTATCTCATGGCTCATAGTGGCTAAGAAAACACTTTTTGCTTTATTGGCTTCATCAGCTTCATGTCTTGCCTGTTCAGCATTTTTATATGCAACCCGCAATGCTTCTTCATTCAATGCCCTTTCTTTGTTTATCTGTGCTTCTTTTTCCAGCCTGCCCATTTCACGGGTTTGCGCTACCTGTATCTTACTGTACTTTTTTAACAGGTATGCCCATAATCCGCAGGTGAAAAATATAACAGCTGCAAGAAAAATATGTATGATGAAAGTGCTTAGTTGCAACCCTTCAAGCTCTGTAAAATAAACTCCTTTAACACCCATATTTTGCAGGTAACCCAATCCGGCATGATGAATGAGTACAAAGACCAGCAAGGGTATCTGTAGTTTCCAGTTTTGATAGGTGATTAGAATGGCGCTGGCTATAAATGCAACAAAATGCATTTCAAACAAACCATGCATCTGGTAAATACCCTGGGCCATAAAAATGCCCAACACAACGCTTAAAACATACTGGTACATAATTGAATCAGGCATGGTTGCTTTAATGTAGTAATAGGCAAAAAGAGAAAAACCGCCTACACCAAAAGCAATCAGCCAGGTATCGTAAAAAGGAGCCAGCAGTAAACCGCAAATAAAAAAGCAGATGAGAAAATAGTCCATCAGTTTGTCTGATCTTTCTTTTACCTGTTGTGCAAATGAAGTCTTGTTCTTTTCTTTAGCTGTTGTGGTTATTTCCATCGTTGGTTCTTGTTTTAGGGTTTATTGGATTTATTTTTTGCAGCCCTTAGGTATAGAACAACCATAGGCTGTAAGTGCAAAATGATTAAAAGCAGGCTGATGCCTGTTTGCCAGCAGCGAATCAATGGCTATCTGTGCATAATTACTTTTTTTATCGCTGCAATAACGGGTCTTATTATAATTTCCCCGGTAATAAAGCGCCTGGTCAGTATTGATCAAAACAGCCTGTGGCGTTGAATATACCCCGCAAGCTGCTGCCAGTGAGCTATCAAATAATACAGGAACAGTAAGTCCGTATTTTTTACTGATGCTTTCTGCAGTATAGCCTTTATCTGCAGTCAATACTACTACTGCAAAATTTATTTTATCTCCATAGGTTGCTATCAGTTCTTTAACGTGTGGCATATTAAAACGTGAACAGGGGCAATCGGGATTAAAAAAATGTAAGAAGACCGGTTCCTTTTTTTGCGGGTTGAATTTGGCTGTGATATCTATATGCTCACCTTTATTTACAGCATGGTATTGTTCAGGAACTGGTGTAGGTAAACTGTATTTCCATTCGCTATGCCAGAATAAAAAGCCGATCATGAAAGAAATTAATAATAATACGACTATGGCTAAAGGCTTTCTTAATTTTCCGGGCATTGTTTGGCTTTATGGATTAGAGGATTTGTCCGGATAAAAACGCATTTAAAAGCCTGAATAGTATTAGACGAACGACTAAAAAGCCTGTAGAAATTTTACTACTAATTTCATGTGAATCAACATTCATACATAACTATACAATTTATCTGTTAACATTTCAGTTTACTGTAAACGGCTGGTTTTAAAAAAATGAATAGTTAAAACAGCTGGTTCACTTAGTTTCAAGTCCAAATTCATGAAAACCACTTTACCGGAAAAGATCGATATTTTCCTTACTGTAAATCCGCAGGCCATTGAGGAGCATTTTAATAAAAATGATCCATCACCCTATTACAAGCGGCAGCTTAGCCACGAATTTGAAGAGTATATAAACCGGATTAAAAGCCCGGCCAGGAGGGCAACTGTCATTCAATACAAAATTAACTGCACCAACGAGGATGACCGGCAATACACCGAGCCATTGATGTATGCCATTAAGCGGCATTATGCCAATGTGATGCTTGCCAAGCAGGGCGAGTTTGAAAGATTTAAACGCCGCAACTACATTGTTCTTTTTATCGGGCTTGGCATTATTTTATTATCGCACATTTTTGTACCCATGCTTATAAAAGGTGAGGGTGGTATAGAATCAGCGATACTTACAGGTATCGATATTTTTAGCTGGGTAATGATGTGGCAGCCGATAGACAACCTGCTTTTTCACTGGAACAAACACCTGAAAGATATAAGTACAGTAAAAAAATTAACAGAGGCACCGGTAATTTATACCGAAGACTCACACTAAGAAAAGTATAGCAAGGAAAACTATTAAAATTAATTAAATCAACAGCTTATATGGAATCAGCAGCAAATTTTTTACTAACTGGATATATGCCGCTCTTTATAATATCAACTTTCAGCACCTGGATCTTTATATTGGTCATCATTGTCATGATATTCATGCTGTATGGCTTTTACAGATCCCGTATTACCAGCTACAACAATAAAATAGCAGCCCTGAGCCTGCAGGTAACAGATATGCAGCAGCACATGGATTATGCCAGCCGTGAGGAGATCAAAGCCCGTGCAGATGCAAAAAGATCTGCTGCAGCAAGAGATAAACTGCTTACTTCGCTGAGCCACGAGATACGCACACCCATGAACGGCATATTGGGTATGTCGATATTACTGGAAGAAACAAACCTGAACCCTGAACAAAGGGATTATATTGATACCATCATCAGCTCGGGAAAAATATTGCTGAATAAGGTAGATGAGGTAATGGCAAATGATATGCTGGAGCAATCTAAAATAGACCGAACCATCAATTCAGCGCAGCAAAAGAATACCGACCTGCGTAATTGCGTGGAAGAAGTGATGGATACGTTTGCAGTGAGAGCATCTGAGCAAAGAACAGAATTACTGTACCTGATAGATGCAGATGTGCCGGCACAGGTATTAACTGACACCGGGCGCCTGCAAAAAGTGCTGACCAACCTGGTAGAAAATGTGATGGAAGATAACCAAAAGCAGGTATTTATTGGTGTACACATCATCAGGCACAACAGCGTTGAAATACCGCCTGCATTGGGTTTCACCATTGCTGAAAAACCATTGGGAAATACAGCTGCTATAGCCATGTTACTGGATGCCGGTAAGATCATGGCAGAAAAAAATGCTGAAGAAGAAAAAGAAGACCACTGGCTTGGACTAACAATCAGCAAAAAACTGGTAGAAGAAATGGGTGGCGGAATAAAAGCAATTGCAGATGACAAAGCTGGTTTTATTTTCAGTATACCATTAAATATTGTGGTCTCAAATAATGTTGCAAAAGCCGGTTTTAATTTAAAGGATTTTGAAAGCAAGCAGGTATTGATCGTAAACAGCAATGTTACAGCTGCATCTATTTTAAAAACCGAACTACAGCTATGGAAGCTGGAAGCGATCGTTGTTGATAACGCTGAACAGGCTTTACAAATAATAGCAGAACAGAACTTCAACCTGGTAATTACAGAAATGAACCTGCCGGGTATGAACGGTATACAATTAGCAGCCCGTATGAAAGATACGTTCCCGGATCTGCCATTCATATTACTGAATGCTTTGAATGACGATCGCTATAAGGAATATGAAACACTTGCAGGTGAAATGACTGTACTTAACAAACCGCTTAAACAACATCATCTCTTTGATCATATCCTCAGTATATTCCGTGATAAGAAAACCGGGCAGATGCAGGATATGTCGGTAAAAAAATTATCAGCCGATTTTGCAAAACAATACCCATTGAACATCTTAGTGGCAGAAGATAATCCTGTAAACCAGAAATGGGCTACAAAGATCTTAAGCAAACTGGGTTACACCGTAGATATCGCCGACAACGGGCATATAGCGCTGGAGATGGTTAGTAAAACAACCTACGACCTGATATTAATGGATGTGCAGATGCCCGGAATGGATGGCATTGAAGCTACAAAAATGATAAGGGTATGCCTCAATAAACAACCGGTGATCATTGCCATGACGGCAAACGTAATGCATGGCGACAGGATGGCTTGTATGAATGCCGGTATGGATGATTACATCAGCAAACCCGTGCAACTGGGCGAACTGGTAAATATGCTGGAAAAATGGGCATTGGTGATCACTGAGAAAAGGTTTGCTATACAAAATACAGGTTAACCTGATATATATATTTTGAAGCACATAGTATTTAGTGCACATAAAAGCCACATAGCATAGATCTATGTGGCTTTTATGTTTTCTATTGCATGTGGTTCAGACTCTTATTTACCAATTTTGCTTTAGTTAAAAAAATCGTCCTATTTTTGTAAAGCAAATGACAACGCTCACAAATACAAAATACCAGGAAGACACAGATACATTAACAGTAACTGATTCATACTGTAGTCTCATTGTCTGGAACGATGAGGTAAATACATTTGAATGGGTGATCGAAACCCTGGTAGAAGTTTGCGGCCACTCAGCAGAACAGGCCGAGCAATGCGCCGTAATTATTGATGCCAAAGGAAAATACGCCGTAAAACAAGGCAGCTACGATATTTTAAAACCTCAATGCGATGCCATCACCGAAAGAGGCATCAATGCTACCATTGAAGTGATCGCCAATTAATTCCCATGTTCCTGCTTACCAAAGAATTATTTTTTCCGCCGGTTGATATGGCTGATGAAGAAGGTTTGTTGGCCATTGGTGGCGACCTGGGTACTGAACGGTTACTGCTGGCTTATTATAGCGGCATTTTTCCCTGGTATAATGAAGATGAACCCATTTGCTGGTGGAGCCCCAACCCACGCTTTGTTTTATTCCCCAATGAACTGAAAATAAGCAAGAGCATGAAAACGGTTTTACAAAACGGAAAATACCGCTTCACTACCAACAGGGCATTTGAACAGGTGATACAAAATTGTAAATCTGTTCCAAGAGAGGGACAGGATGGAACCTGGATCTCCCCTGCCATGCAAAAGGCATACACCACACTCCACCAACTGGGCCATGCACACAGTGCCGAAACCTGGGAGGATGGCGAACTGGTTGGGGGTTTGTATGGTATCAGGATCGGCAAAGTATTTTTTGGCGAAAGCATGTTCAGTCTTAAAAGCAATGCAAGCAAATTTGCTTTCATCAATTATGTGCATCAGCTTCAAAAAGAAAATGTACAATTGGTAGACTGCCAACTCCATACCACTCACCTGGAAAGTTTGGGGGCCCGGATGATACCCAGGCAGGTTTTTATCGAAATGCTTGGTATTAATACCAGGAGATAAATTCCGTATTTTTGTCTATATCTTAAAAAAACGAACTATGCTATTTGAATTTACCGAAGAACAATTGATGATAAAACAGGCTGCAAAGGATTTTGCAGTAAACGAATGCCTGCCGGGTGTTATTGAAAGAGATGAGTTACAGAAATTTCCCAAAGAACAGATCGAAAAATTAGCCGACCTGGGCTTTATGGGCATGATGGTAAAGCCTGAGTATGGCGGAAGCGGAATGGATACAGTAAGTTATGTGCTGGCCATGGAAGAGATCAGTAAAGTAGATGCAAGCGTAAGTGTTTGCGTGAGTGTGAACAATAGCCTGGTTTGTTATGGCCTGCAGGAATATGCTACCGAAGAACAAAAACATAAATATTTAACCCCGCTGGCAAAAGGAAAAAAAGATGGCGAATTATACATCGGTGCTTTTTTACTGAGTGAGCCCGAAGCCGGCAGCGATGCTACATCGCAACGTACAACAGCCGAAGATAAAGGCGACTATTATTTGCTGAACGGAACCAAGAACTGGATCACCAACGGCAACAGCGCCAGTGTGTATTTAGTGATAGCACAAACCGATGTAAGCAAAGGCAGCCGCGGCATCAATGCTTTTATTGTTGAAAAGAGTTGGGCCGGTGTGGAAGTGGGCGCTAAAGAAAATAAGTTAGGCATAAGGGGAAGTGATACGCACAGTATTTTATTTACCGATGTTAAAGTGCCAAAAGAGAACCGCATTGGTGAAGATGGTTTTGGTTTTAAGTTCGCAATGAAAACATTGGCCGGTGGACGCATTGGTATTGCATCGCAGGCATTGGGTATTGCAGCGGGAGCTTATGAACTTTCGCTTGCTTACAGTAAACAACGCAAAGCATTTGGTACCGAGATCATGAACCACCAGATCATCCAGTTCAAACTGGCTGATATGGCGACCAGGATAGAAGCAGCCAGGTTATTATGTTTAAAAGCAGCATGGGAAAAAGACAATAAGATCGATTATACTTTAAGCAGCAGCATGGCAAAAGTATTCAGCAGCGAAACAGCCATGTGGACCGCAACCGAAGCCGTACAAATTCACGGTGGTTATGGTTTTGTAAAAGAATACCATGTAGAGCGTATGATGAGGGATGCAAAGATCACACAGATATATGAGGGGACGAGTGAAGTGCAGCGGATCGTGATCAGCAGGATGATATTGAGGTAAATACAGTCAATGGTCGATAGTTTAATAGTCCATAGAGGAGTATCCTATTACCTTTCACAACAATAAGGCTCCAAACTATGGACCATGGACTATGGACCAAAAACTATGAGCATCAACAAAAATAAATACCAGGAAATTATAACTGAACTGAATGGCAAGGCCACTTTAGTTGCTGTTTCCAAAACCAAACCTGTTGAAGACATCCTTGAACTTTATAACCTTGGCCAACGTGACTTCGGCGAAAATTATGTGCAGGAATTAGTTGGTAAATACGAACAGTTCCCGAAAGATATCCGCTGGCATTTCATCGGCCACCTGCAAAGCAATAAAGTAAAATACATAGCGCCGTTTGTTCATTTAATTCATGGCGTAGATAGTTTTAATTTATTGAAGGAAATAAACAAACAGGCATTAAAGAACAACCGTATCATCAATTGCCTGCTGCAGGTTTATATCGCCAAAGAAGAAACCAAATTCGGACTTGATGAAAACGAATTGCACGAATTAATGAGCATCTTACCAATTAACGGATTAACGGATATACGGATTAACGGCCTCATGGGTATGGCATCCTTTACAGAAGATAATGACCTCATCATAAAAGAATTTACTTTCCTGAAAAACCTTTTTGATAAATACGCCCAACTGCCAACTGCCAACTGCCAACTGCAGACTCTTTCAATGGGCATGAGCGCCGATTACAAAATAGCCCTCGAAGAAGGCAGCAATATGGTCCGAATCGGCAGCTTATTATTTGGCGAAAGAAATTACAACATCTGAAATGCAAAAAGAAAATTCCCTGCCAAATGCTGCACAAACAAAGAATATTTACATCGGTATCGGCCTTGCCATGCTTGCAGCAATTATATGGTCAGGGAATTTTATCATAGCAAAAGCACTCAATAATAAGATACATCCTTTCAGTCTTAGTTTTTATCGCTGGCTGGTAGCATCGCTGATCATACTGCCATTTGCTTTTAAATATTTCAGGAGCGAATGGAAACTGGTAAAGCAATCATGGCAATACCTTTTCTGGGTTTCGCTTACAGGCATAGCATTGTTCAATTCTTTGGTTTACATCGGGGCTCATTATACTTCTGCCATCAATCTTGCATTGATCGGTACTACCACATCTCCCATCATGGCCGTTATACTGGCGGGCATTTTTTTAAAAGAAAAGATAGGCTGGATGAAAGTAGCAGGCATGATACTCTGCAGCATCGGTGTGCTGTTTCTTTTACTGAAAGGGAATTTTCAAAATCTTTTATCACTTCAATTCAGCACCGGCGACCTGTGGTCGTTGGTAGCAGCATGCAGTTTTGCTGTGTACAATACATTGGTAAAGAAAAAGCCTGCAGGTATCTCACCGGTAAATTTTTTGTTCATTGTTTTTTTGTTAGGCACGATCATCCTGTTCCCGTTTTATATCTGGGAACTTAACCATTATCCTGCAGTTGTGTTTAGCTACAATATTATTTTTTCTGTTCTATATCTCGGCATTGGCGCATCGGTCATTTGTTTTTTTATCTGGAACATTGCCATTGGTAAACTCGGTGCCGGCCGCACTGCATTGTTCGGCAATCTCATCCCGGTCTTCAGCAGCATCGAAGCTGCCATCATACTGCATGAAGATTTCACCTGGATACATATCACCAGCATGCTCATCATATTCGCCGGCATACTGCTGGCAAACCTGCGGCAGCAACAATAAAGCGTTGCTGTTTTGTTAAAACCTTAACAAGCATGGTGAAATCCGGCACGATATTGTATCGTTTGTGTATTAATTAGATAACTTTGAGATGAATCACACAAACACTATGTCGGCAACATTCGAAGCAGAAAAAAACAGGAAAGCATCCATCTACACAGCCCTGATATTGGGCTCCTTGCTTTTAATAACCTTTTTGGTTTCGTGGACGAATGTTACCCATCCTCCTAAACCGTTAGAAGAATTTATTGAGATAAACCTCGGCAATGATATTGAAGGTTTTGGTGAAGTACAGCCTTTGATCAAAGGAGAAAAAGCACCTGCGGATGAACCTGCGCCTCAAAAACAACAGGCTGCACCGGTGCAACCTGTTGTGGAAGAAAAGCAGGAAGAAAATACAGATCCTGAATCTGCACCAGTAACCAAGCCGGTTAAGACACCGGTAAAAGTTACACCTAAAACTGTACCAACACCGGTACCTCCTGCACCCAAACCGCAAAAGCCAAAGATCGCCGGTTATAACGGCCCCAAGGGTGGCACAGGCAATGGCGCTACAGAAGACAATGGCTACAAATACCAGGGCAACAAACCCGGTGGTACCGGTGATGCCGGAAGCCCCAATGGTAAGCCCGACAGTTATGGAAATACGCCCGGCGGAAAAACCGGTGGTGGCGGTTTACGTGTTTCAAAAGGCGACCGTACCATTGTAAACAATTATATTTTTATGGGCAACCTGCCCCCTGCAACTATCCATGCTAAAATAAAAGTTGCACCAGGAGGCCGCGGCGTCTTTATTGGTTTCGATAAAGGATCAACCAGTACCGAAGCAAGGTATGCCGAAGCAATACGTGGTTATTTACCCAATATCGAATTTAGTAAGGCTGATCACGAATCCGTTGTAACAGTTCCGTTTAATTTCAGGGTGCAGTAATTTATTTCACGCAAAGACGCAGAGGAGCAAAGTTTTAATTCTTTGCGACTTTATCACTTTGCTTCTTTGCGTGACAATTTTTTTTGCCCCGAAATTCGTTCCCTGATTGAACTTCATTGGCGTCGCACGCTTGTACTGTATATCATTATTCAGCTTTACCTACATTTGCTGTCGTACATCTAATAACGTACATTTTAAATGAACTACCAGCAAACAATCAATTACCTCTACTCCCAATTACCCATGTACAGCCGTATTGGCGCTGCTGCATATAAAGAAGACCTGCATAATACCATCGCTTTGTGCAATGCCATAGATAATCCCCAAACAAAATTTAAAAGCATACATATTGCCGGTACCAATGGCAAAGGTAGCACCAGCCATATGCTGGCAGCCATATTGCAGCAAGCCGGTTATAAAACAGGTTTATACACTTCACCACATTTAAAAGATTTTAGGGAGCGGATAAAGATCAACGGTGAAATGATCAGCAAAGATTTTGTGGTGGATTTTGTAAAGCGCACAAAAATAGTTTCAGAACAGGTACAACCTTCTTTTTTTGAACTCACCGTTGCCATGGCTTTTGATTATTTTGAAAAAGAGAAAGTGGATATAGCAGTCATTGAGACCGGCCTCGGTGGCAGGTTAGACAGCACCAATATCATCACTCCCCTCCTTTCCATCATCACCAATATCGGTTACGACCATATGGACCTGCTGGGCTATACACTTGAAAAGATAGCATCCGAAAAAGCAGGCATCATCAAGCCTGGTGTACCGGTTGTTATTGGTGAATACCTGTCTACCGGCCAGGCAGGTTTGCCCGAAACAAAAAATATATTCACCGAAAAAGCAAAAGAGTGCAATGCACCTATTCATTTTGCGCAGGAGGAATATGCAGTTTCCAATATCAATTACAGTATGCAATTACTAAGCTGTGATGTAACAAGTACCGAACATAATATCACCGAAACATTTGAACTCGATCTGAACGGATTATATCAAACCAAAAACATACGCACTGTTCTTTGCGCCGAAGGCATTTTAATGGAGCTTGGTTTCAACATAAAAAATGAAGATGAAAAGCAAGCGCTGAAGAATGTAAAAAAACTAACCGGGCTTTATGGCCGCTGGGATGTGATCAGCCAAAACCCAACGATCATTCTCGATGTTGCCCATAATGAAGACGGAATCCGGCAGCTGTTAAACCAATTGTCCATAGTCAATAGTCCATTGCCCGGCATTCGCAATGGTTCTTCTATGGTCCATGGTCAATCGTCTATGGTCCACTTCGTTATTGGAATGGTTAAAGACAAAGACATTTCAAAAGCACTTTCCCTTTTACCCAAAGATGCAACCTATTATTTCTGCAATGCACATATTGAAAGAGCTTTACCGCACAAAGACTTACAGGAAAAAGCAAAAGCCTTTGAATTGAATGGTGAAAGCTTTGATGACGTAAACGAAGCGATTAAAACAGCCAAACATAATGCAGCAGCAAATGATATTATCATTGTTTGCGGAAGTGTGTTTTTGGTGGCGGAAGTTGATGCCGGATTATTAAAATGTACCTGATTAATTAGAATTGATGATAATTATATAAGCTACAAATGAAGATAAATTCCTTTAGACTCTACTTGTTATTCTTAGCAGTATTTATCTGTACTAATTTAAAAGCACAACGTTTTCCGGAAGTTTTAACAACGCTCAATAGTGAATACAGCCAGGAAAAGTTGTATTTACAGTTTGATCGTTCTCATTATATTCCAGGAGAAACAATATGGTTCAAAGCTTATCTTTTTGCCGGTAATCTTCCATCATCAATAAGTAAAACGTTGTACACGGAACTATTAGATGTAAAAGGCAAAATACTTCAACGCATTATATCACCAGTTATGATGTCGGGTGCTGCAGGATCAATCAATATACCTTCCGATATTAGTGGTACCGTAATTATTAGGTCCTATACAAAATGGATGCTTAATTTCGATTCTTCTTTCTTATATACAAAGCCCCTTTCAGTTATATCACCACAAAAACCTGGTGAGAAAGTTCCTGCAAATTCATCAGTAAAACCAAATATTGTTAATACCAATTCATCATTTATTGTTCAATTTTTTCCCGAAGGTGGAGATCTTGTTCAGGATATAGAATCCAGGATAGCTTGTAAAGCAACTGATCGCAAAGGCATGCCAGTTAACATTACCGGTGATATTTACAACAGTAAAGGAAAGAGAATTACAACTTTTACAAGTTTACATGATGGTATGGGTACATTCTTTCTTAAACCTGAAGCCAGAGAACAATATAAGGCTGTTTGGAAAGACAGTCAGGGACAGGTGAATGAAACCAATCTTGCACCTGTAAAACAAAATGGTATAGTGCTTGAAGCCGGTCATGAGGGAGGCCAGATCCTGTTCAAAATAAAACGATCTGCAAATGTACCTGAATACCCATTTGTACATGTAGTAGCTCAAATGAATAATCAACTTTTGTACACAGCAAAAGCTTATATCGACAAAACCCAATCTGCTAAAGGCATAATACCTGTTGAAAATTCTCCGGCAGGTATTGTTCACATCACTGTTTTTTCGCCCGATGAAAAACCGCTCGCAGAGCGGATCATATTTGCAAACCTGATTGATTACTCTTTTACAACCGATCTGGTAAGATCAATTGCAGATACAGGCAGGAGAAAGAAGAACAGTATTCAAATAGATCTGCCTGATACAATTACCTGCAATCTTTCTATTGCTGTTACTGATGCCGATCTTAATCCCCAACTTCCCGGCGACAATATTTTTTCCCGGCTTTTAGTTACTGAAGACATTAAAGGATATGTACACAATCCTGCTTATTACTTTTCAAGCGATGCTGATTCCGTTGCAGATCATCTTGATCTTGTAATGATGACAAATGGATGGCGCAGATTTAAATGGCATGAAGTATTGGCAGGTCATTTTCCCGAATTAAAATATTTGCCCGAAAACTATATTTCCATTGATGGCCAGGCCAAAGGTTTAAGCCAAACTGCATCTTCAGGAAAAGAGATAAATGGTATTCTGGAATTTAAAGATAAACGCAGGGAGTACTTAAATACCCCTGTACAACCAGATGGTAAATTTAGTTTATCGGGCATGATATTTTATGATACCGCAAAACTCTTTTACCAGTTCAATAAGGATAAAAATAAAACGCTTACCTCAAGAGCAAATTTTGTAATTAAAAATAATTTACTAGAAGATCCGCTGCACTTGCAGCCCGACAATTCTTTTCTACCTGATCCGGGTTTGCCCGATAATGTATCTCTTGCTAAAATAACCGAGATCCGTTTGAAGCAACGAAGTAATATAGAACTTCAAAAAAGTAAAACATTGAAAACGGTAGAGGTAACAGCTAAAATGCAGACTCCAAAAGATTTAATAGATAAAGAATATACATCGGGATATTTCAGCAATGGGCTCACGGGGCATAGCCGCATAATTCTGCCCGAAGATGATCCTGCATTTCTTTCATCACAGGACCTGTTCAGTTATTTACAAGGCCGGATAGCTGGTTTGCAAATAAGTGTTACCGGAAATGATGTAACCGTTACTTGGCGAGGCATTCCAACCAGTTTATTTGTGGATGAGATTCCACAAAGCTCAATTTCTATCAATCCTCCCGGTCAGCTAATAGAAGACCCCGGTTATATATTTAGTTTACCAATGAGCGAAATTGCTATGGTTAAAATATTTGATCCTCCTTTCTTTGGTGCCGGATCTGTAAGTTATGGTGGCCAGGGTGGAGCAATATCTGTTTATTTAAAAAAGGCTAGGTTAAGCAATCAAATGGCTAAAGGATTGGATTATATCTCAGTTCCCGGGTATTCGCCTATAAGAGAATTTTATTCACCGGATTATTCCATTACCGATCTCTCTGATATCCCTGATTACCGAAATACTTTGTATTGGAACCCTTTTGTTGTAACCGGTAAAAATCAACGACAGATCACATTGTCTTTTTACAATAATGACTTCACAAAAAAATTGAAAGTTATTGTGGAAGGATGTAATGAGAATGGCAAATTAACCCGAATTGAAAAAATATTCGATTAGATTATGCTTTTCCATTTACAGGAAAAAGCAAAAATTTTTGAATTGCACGGTGAAAGCTTTGATGATGTGAACAAAGCCATTAAAGCAGCTAAACTCAATGCTGCAACACATGATATTATCATTGTTTGTGAAAGTATGTTTTTGGTGGCGGAGGTGGTGCAGCCTCGCAATTAAATGCCCAAACAAACTAAAGCCGGTAGCAAAATGGTTAACGCTTGAGCTGTTGAAAAGAAAACTTAATCCTGCTTTACAACCTTCGGCTTCACCTTCCTTATCGGGTTCTTGAACTTTAAAACACCTTTGCCTATTTCAGGCTGATTATCACCCAGTAAAAATCCGTAGGGTGCCAGCGGCTCGATCCTGTCGAAAATAACTTTAATGATGGCTGTAAGCGGTATGGCAAGGAACATACCCGACACTCCCCACAACGCTCCGCCGATGAGTACCACAATAATGGAGACCAGTGCATTGATCTTTACTTTGCTGGCCACGATCTTGGGCACAAAAAAATTGTTATCAATGAACTGTACAATGATATAGGCAATAAAGACCCAAAGTGCATCTATAGGCTCTTTGGTGGCTATTGCCAGCAGCATCGGTATGGATATAGCAACCAGTCCACCAATATAGGGGATCAAATTAAGCAATGCACCAATGATGCCTATTAAAACAGCGTACCTGATGCCAATGATAAGCAGGGCTGCGGAATTGAGTGCGGCAACGAGTGCGGCTTCCAGCAGCAAGCCAACGAGGTAGCTTTGTATCAGCACTTTTGTTTGCATCAGCACTTCGGCAACTACTTTGTGCTTATCCCGTTCAAAAAGCCGGGCAATAAATTCAAGCAGTAAAGGCTTGTAAAATAATATCATGAAAGTGTACACAGGCAGTAAAAAAACAAGTGCCAGTACGCCTCCGATAGTTCCCAAAGTCTGGCCTATAACAGCCGAACTGTTGCTCATGCCCTCCCCTTTTGTTTTATCTACCAAAGCTGCAATTTTAGGTTTGCCTACATTGAACTTTTGCGATACCCAATCAGTAAGATCATTAAAGATGATTGAAATTTTTTGCTTGAATTCGGGAATCGATTCGGTGAACGAACTTACCTGTGAGCCTATAAAATACATTAAACCGCTAATAAGCACCAGTGCAACGATCAATACGATCATAATGGCCACCACTTTATTCATTCCTTTTTTGCATAAGAAGTTTACAACCGGGTTAAGCAATATGGCAATGATGGTGGCAAAGATGATCGGTACCAGGATATCCTGGCCAATATAGAGGATATAAAAAAATGCGATCAGGCCTATTGTTACGAGGGATAGTTTGGCGTACAGCGGTAGTGTCTTGGTGTCCATTGATTAATATTTAAGCAGTGCCTGTTTTAACATAGCAGCCAACTCGCTTTCAGAAAAAAAATTAAAGATTTATGCTGCCTAAATTAGCGAATAAAAGGGATGATTAACGCATTGATATAATTATGTAAATTCAAGTGGCATTAAGTTCTTCACGTGATGAAAGGTTTATGTACTTAGATGTACTAAGAAGGAATAGATACTTTATCACCTAGGTATTTTGGCTTAACACCAAATAAATAATCTACAAATACTTTTACCCTTGCCATTTTTTCCCGTATCTGCGTTTTAAGGCCCTGGCGGGAACCGACATCCCTGGCATTAAAGCCGATGGCAGTCAACCCTTCTTTTAAGGCAATATAAATAGCCCTTTCATTATGAAATTGCTGACTGATAACAGTAACTGAGTCCTGGCCGAAAATCTCTTTTAGTCTTTTAACAGAGTCAAAAGTTCTAAAGCCGGCATAGTCAAGATAAATTATAGATGAATCGATACCTGCATTCATCAGGTCGGACCTCATCATTTCTGGTTCATTATAATCTTTTCTACCGTTGTCGCCACTGATGACCAGGTATTTGATCTTATTATTTTGTATGAGATTAATAGCCGCTTTTATCCTGTAATCATAATAAGGATTGTTACCCCCCTTTCGGCCAGCTTTGGAAGTACCCAGTAAAAGTCCTACCCTGTTAAAAGGAATTGTTGCTACATCCGAATACAAATGCCCTTCGGCTGAGTTAGTGATCGCTCGGTTACATAGATAAGTTATTAAGCAGGTAGCTACAATTAATACAATAGTGATCCGGATAAAGATCTTCTTTTTCTTCAGGTTCATGTAACAGGGGGCTTTTTTATTTCATCCAGCTTACTAAAACCATAAAACATACAGGTAGAATGCATGGCCTGCACGATCTCATTATTCATCAACATCTTCCTCACTTCTTCCAGCGGAAAAAGTTTTATCTCTATCTCTTCATTATGATCCAGTTTTTGTTCGCCGTTTTTTTTACCGCCTGTTGCCAGGTAAAGGGTTGTAAAATTATTCAACACGCCGGGGTTGGCTGCTGTGCGGCCCAGGTAATGGAATTCAGCAAACCTGTAACCGGTCTCTTCTTCCAGTTCACGGGCAATGGCCATTTCAGGGGTTTCGTCTTTATCAACAAAACCTCCGGGCAGTTCCAACGTATCGGTTTCAATAGGATGCCGGTATTGCTTTACCAGTATCACTTCATTGTTTTCCGTTAGCGCCATGGCGCAGGTTGATTCAGGCATCTCCACCACAAAATAAGCCGGCACAATAGTCCCATCAGGCATTTCGCAAACATCCTTGCGTGCAGTAAAGTACTGGTGATTGCTCAGGTATTCAGAAGAAAGTATTTTCCAGTTCATTCGGTTTATTGGTTTACCTGTTTCTTGGTTTATTGGTAGGCTCATGCTATCACTGGCCTTACCACTAAACTAGTAAACCAGTAAACAAATAAACTACCAGCCCATTCTTTCCCTCAGCGTCGTCACATGCGCCGTATGGTGCCGGCTGTGCCAGGCATACATGCCCAGCAAGAACCAAAGCGTCATTTCCTTTTTATGTTCGGGATGAAAGATGGTCCTGTTAAGATCGGCTTCGGTGAGGTGCCGCAAAATTTCGTACCAGCGGGCATGCAATGCATGCAGCAGGGTCAAAGAAATATTTACAGGCAGATTTTTGGTATCATACATTTCGGCCCAGGCCACCTCATCATAAGGCCTGATGGTGGGGTTATCTTCGGTAAGCCCCAGTTTAAAACGAGTGTAGGCATTCATATGACTGTCGGCCACATGATGCACCACCTGCTTCAATGTCCAGCCACCATCACGATAAGCTGTGTTTAATTGTGTCTCATCTAAATTGGGGAAGGTTCTTAATATCGGTCAGCCACTCCCCTAAAAGTTTTTCGGAGAATGGCTGAGCAATATATTTACCTATCGGGTATCTTAGGTCTTCGTTCATGGTTAATACTGATTAGTTACCAGCAACAACAGCCGGCTTGATATCTTCCAGCGAAATTTCGAACTTCAAAGTTGAAAAAGGCGGAATGGCAGCACCATTGCCGGCAGCGCCATAAGCCAGTTCGCTTGGCACATATACTTTCCAATGATCGCCTTTGCGCATTAACTGCAACACTTCGATCCACCCTTTAATTACTCCCATTACAGGGAATACAGCAGGTTGACCACTTTTAAAACTATTCTCAATGTCCTCGCCATCAAACAATGCTACCCTGTAATTTACAACAACGGTATCTATTCCTTTTGCTGTTGGGGTATTGCCATCCCCATTCTTAATAACCTCGTATTGTAAACCGCTTGCAGTTGTTATAACTCCGGGGCGTTTTTTATTGGCGTCCAAAAAAGCCTGGCCTTTCTTACTTGCTTCTGCACCTTTTTCTATTGCAAAAATATCAAGTTGTTTTTGCATAGTGCTATTGATCAGCTCCTGGGTCATTAAGGGAGTATTCTTTTTAAACACATCCTCAATACCTTTCTGCATCATGGCACTGTTTAGTTTGTTGATACCCTGCGCCTGCATATTGGTGGCCACATTAAAACCGGCAGCATAGCTGAAACTGTCTATCAGGTTTTTAAATTTTGGAGCACCCGCAGCTGGTGCAGCAGGCTTGGCAGCTGGTTTTGTTGCTGGCTTGGCACCACCCTGGGCTGCAGCTGTAAATGATACGGCTAATAAAATAACTGAACTTAGTAATACTTTTTTCATTTGTTGATTTTTATTATAAAATTGAAGTGCAAATAAACGTTTTTTTACTCATCCCGCATTTCCTTACCTGTTAAATGTATAAAAACGTCCTCCAGGCTGGCGGCTTTTACCTGTTTGGGGCGCTCAAAACCGCCACTTACCAGGTCATCTATCATTTTGTCGGGACTGTCCAGGGATATGATCTTTCCCTCGTCCATAATGGCTATACGGTCGCACAATTGCTCAGCTTCATCCATATAGTGAGTAGTAATGATAACTGTGGCGCCCTGGGCACGGATATTCTTTATCAGCTCCCATAAATTCCTCCTGGCCTGGGGATCAAGCCCGGTTGTGGGTTCATCCAGGAAAATAATTTTGGGTTTGTTGATAAGCGTGGTGGCAATAGAGAAACGTTGTTTTTGTCCACCACTTAATTCCTTGAACTTGTTTTTTGCCTTATCGGTAAGATTAACCAGTTTTAATAATGCAGCAGGATCAACTTCCTCATTGTACAAACCACCAAACAAATGGATCAATTCAACCAATGTAAGGCCGGGATAATAGCCCGAGGTTTGCAATTGAACACCGATCCTTTTTTTGATATTATCGGGGTCTTTATCCAGGTCCATTCCGCAAACAGTTACTTCACCACTTGTTTTTTCCCGCAGGGTCTCAATAATTTCCAGCGTGGTTGATTTGCCGGCGCCGTTTGGGCCAAGCAAGCCAAATATCTCTCCTTCATACACTTCAAAAGAAATACCTTTTACAGCATTGAAGGCACCATAATTCTTAACCAGGTTCTTTACAGATATAATTGTGTTCATGCTCTATTTCGCTTTTACTTCTCCTTTATAATATCCATCCATCTCTTCCATCATCAGTTTACTGCCAATAAAAAAAGGTGTTCTTTCATGCAATTCAGTTGGCTGTATATCCAATATTGGTATCACACCGTTGGTTGCAACGCCACCAGCCTTCTCAACAATAAATGCAAAAGGGTTACACTCATACAGCAACCTTAATTTGCCCTTGGGTTTTGATGTGGTACCCGGATACATAAAGATCCCGCCCTTTATTAAATTACGGTGCACATCTGCAACCATACTGCCAATATAACGCTGGGTGTAAGGACCACCATTGGTCTTATCTTTTTTCTGGCAGCAGGTTATATATTGCTTTACGCCTTCTTCGTACTGGAAAAAATTGCCATGGTTTACCGAATACATTTTACCGGTATCAGGACATTTAATATCCGGGTGACTTAAAGAATATTCGCCGATGGACTGATCCAGCGTAAAGCCATTTACACCACGCCTGGTTGCATACACAAACATGGTTGATGAACCATAGATCACATAACCGGCTGCCACCTGCTTATTGCCCTGTTGCAGAAAATCTTCCCTGGTAGCAGGTTTACCCAGTTCGCTCACCCGGCGAAAAATACTGAAGATGGTACCGATGGAAACATTCACATCAATATTACTGCTACCATCCAGCGGATCAAAAAGGCAAACGTATTTACTTTTATTGCTTACAGGGTCGTCAAAAACAACAATATCATCCATCTCTTCGCTGCCAATGCCGGCGCAACTGATACCATGCTTCAGCACACCCATGAATTGATTGTTTGCATATACATCCAGTTTCTTCACTTCCTCGCCCTGTACATTTATACTGCCTTCATCACCTAAGATATCTACCAGCCCGGCTTTGTTCACTTCTACATTCACTCTTTTTGCTGCCAGGCCAAGGTCACGTAAAAGGCCCGCAAGCTCACCGGTAGCATTGGGAAAATCACGCATTTGCTGAATAGTGAATTCATCTAAGGTCTGTATCAGGCGGTTAGTATCCATATAGCTTGTTTTTATGATTTTGTCCAGATGGCTATCGGCGTTAAATTTGCAACCAAAAATAAGCATTTAACAATAATTACAGATGTGTATCTTCATCTGCAGATCATCAAATCATATCTATGAAGGTTTTTAAGTTTGGAGGGGCCAGTATCAATTCAACAGAGAGGATCAGGAATACCGGTGATATTATCGGTTCATTCAAAGGTGAGAAAATACTCATCATTATTTCTGCCATGGGCAAAACCACCAATGCACTGGAAAAAGTGGTGGATGCTTTTTTTGCAGGAAAGAAGGATGAGGCTTTGCAATTATTTGAGCTGGTAAAGGAATCGCATTTAAATACTTTAAAATTTCTCATTTCTTTAAACTGGCAACAGGCAGAAAACCAATTCAAAGATTTTTTTACAGAGGTAGAATGGTTGCTGCATGATAAGCCGGTAAGAGAATACGATTATTATTACGACCAGATAGTTTGTTGCGGTGAATTACTGAGCACATCGCTGGTGAGCATTTACCTGAACGAAATTGGTATAAAAAACAAATGGGTTGATGTGAGGGATATTGTAAGAACGGATGATAATTTCAGGGATGCATACATTAACTGGGATTATACAAAGCAAAAAGTAAAAACAGATATTGAGCCTTTGTTTGATGAACTTGATATTGTGATCACACAGGGTTTTATTGGTGCTACGGATGAGAATGAAAGTACGACTTTAGGAAGAGAAGGCAGCGATTTCAGCGCCGCCATATTTGCCAATATACTGGATGCCGAAAGCCAGACGATCTGGAAAGATGTGGAAGCTGTGATGAGTGCAGATCCTAAAGAATTCCCGGATGCCGAGAATATTTATGCGTTGAGCTATCGTGAAGTGGTAGAGATGGCCTATTATGGCGCACAGGTGATACATCCAAAGACGATCAAGCCGCTGGAGAATAAAGGTATTCCCCTTCATGTGCGTTGCTTTTTAGATCCTGGTCTGCCGGGGACGGTCATCAGCAGCAAACCGGTACACAACCTGCCACCCGTAATTGTTTTAAAGAAAGACCAGGTGCTGATGCAATTAAGTTCGAAAGATTTTTCTTTTGTGGAAGAAAAGCCTATGAGCCAGCTGCACGAAATGTTTGCAACCATAAAAATAAGGCCCAACCTTTCGCAGAACGGCGCCATTAGTTTATTGTGCTGTTTAGATAATAAGGCGGAGAAAATTGAAAAACTTGCGTTGGCTGCTTCTGAGATCTTTGATGTGCAGATTGAAAAAGATCTAACCCTGCTTACCATCAGGCATTACACGCCCGAAAAGATACAGGAGCTTACAAAAGGAAAAACAATCGTGCTGGAACAGAAGACAACCGAAACCATCCAGGTATTGATGCGTTAATTTAGAAGATAATCCCCTTTTTTATTTACAATGATGATCGGAAGTTTTTTCTGTTTCTGAAAATAATCGTAAACCGATTTTATACCTAAGATGGATTTATTAACGGCCGACTTACCTTTGATAGATTCTGTAAGATAATCCAAAGACTTTTTTACACCATAATTTACCGGGTAAATATGAACAGGAACAAAATCCTGCCCGTTTGCTTTTGCAATGGCTGCAAGGGTGTATACTTCTTCAATGGGATAATCCTGTATGGCGATACAACCTGTAGAAACACAGTTACCGTGGATATAGATATCACCGCCCGGTTTCTTTTGGTCGCATAATACCTTATCAGACGCATTGGGATAATTTAAACCCAGGGCAAGATGATAGTTACTCTTCGAATTAAATTCATTGATGTAATAAAATCCTTCGGGCACCTGGTTATCACCTTCCGAACGTTTGGGGCCGATACTACCGCTTTGCATACACACTTTATAGGTTTTAAAAAGTGTAAAGCTGTCCACATTTTTATTTTTAACCCACAGTTCCAACACACGATCGTACTTAAATGAACGCACATAAACCGATTGCGGCGGCCAGCTGAGTTTCTTTTCTTTGAACTGTTGTTTTAAAGAGTCTTCCAGCTTACTGGTAGAGAAATTTTTGGTAAATCCCTTAGGTTCGCTGAATGATGTTTGTGCAAACAGGTTGTTTGTAAAGAAAATTGCAATACAGACCAGTATCACGCCAAGACATTGTGAGTGTTTCATTAAGAGAGGTAATTTAACTTGCGAGGACAAATTTAAAAATTTTATTGAAAAACCCTCAACAAAAGTTTAACTACCTGCTTTACAATATGTTAAATGTCCATATTCTTATAAATTACCCCGGGCGTCCTGTTCTCTCTCCAAAGCCTCAAATAATGCTTTAAAATTCCCCTTTCCAAAACTCTGTGCCCCTTTGCGCTGAATAATCTCAAAGAACAGGGTTGGCCTGTCTTCAAGCGGCTTGCTGAATATCTGTAACAGATAGCCTTCTTCGTCCCTGTCTATTAACACACCAAGGTCTTGTAGTGGTTGCAGGTCTTCATCAATTTTACCCACCCGGTCTAAAACGGTTTCATAATAGCTGTCGGGTATATTTAAGAATTCAATGCCTCTTTTTTGCAATTCGGTTACTGTTTTTACAATATCGGCAGTTGCAATGGCCACATGCTGCACACCTTCACCGTTGTAAAAATCAAGGTATTCCTCCACCTGGCTTTTTTTCTTTCCTTCGGCCGGTTCATTGATGGGGAATTTTACAAACCCATTTCCATTGCTCATCACTTTGCTCATCAATGCCGAATATTCGGTTGAGATATCCTTGTCATCAAAACTCAGGATATTTCTAAAGCCCATTACTTCTTCATAAAAATTTACCCAGGGGTTCATCTGGTTCCAGCCAACATTACCCACACAATGATCTACATATAACAAACCGGTTTCGGTCGGGTTATAATTCGATTCCCATTTTTTAAAGCCCGGCATAAACACGCCATTATAATTTTTTCTTTCTACAAAAAGGTGCACCGTTTCACCGTATGTATGAATACCGCTCAACACCACTTCCCCATCCTCATCTTTTAAAACAGTTGTTTCCATATACTGTTTTGCACCACGCTTGGTTGTTTCTTCCAAAGCTTTTGCGGCGTCATCTACTTTTAGTGCAAGCACTTTTACACCGTCGCCATGTTTATAAATATGATCAGCAACATCGTTATTGATACGCAGTGGTGTGGTTAAAACAAATGTGAGTTTATTCTGCCTGATCACATAGCTCACTTTGTCTTTCATGCCTGTCTCGGGACCGGCGTAGGCCAGCGATTGAAAACCAAATGCTGTTTTATAAAAATGCGCCGCCTGCTTGGCATTGCCCACATAAAATTCTACATAATCTGTGCCATGTAAAGGAAGAAAATCAGCTGCACTGTTATTGTTGACTGAAGGTTGTATGAGTGTTGTTTCCATTGTAATTAATTTGAAGTGTGAAGAAATGTAGCCTGCAGATATCGCAGATGCGCTGACCGGGCTTTCTCCCCGACATCAGCGATATCTGCGGGAGATGATCAAATTAATTTACCGAATCCATAGCAAGCGTCAACATCAACAGGGAATAGTTGTTGCGCTTATCGGAGAATAGTTTATGTGGATAATCGGGGATCATTATTAATCCAAAGGTAAAAAGTCCTGAGCGAAGTCGAAGGATTTTTTTGGCAGTACTGAGCGAAGTCGAAGTACGGGTAGTTAAACGAAAAACTATAAATTTACATATATGCTCTATAATAGCTTACAAGGATCTTATTATGTTTACATCATTCTTTGCAATGATGACTCTTATATATACCGGTTTAACTGATGATTTAATGAGAAGATTTGAAGAACATGCTAATGGTACTTATGAATCCTGTTATACATTTCAGAAAAGGCCTCTTATTCTAAAATACTATGAAACCATTCCATTTTTAAAAGACGCTGTTGAAAGAGAAACACAAATTAAAGGATGGTCTAAAGCAAAGAAAAAAGCTTTGATTAAAGGGAATTTTCACAAGCTTCAACTACTTTCGCAATGCAATAATTTTTCTCACTATAAATATAAAGATTTGGAAAAGGGTCTCGACTACGCTCGGCCTGCAGAACGCTCTTCGACTACGCTCAGAGTCGGTATTTTAGGTGGGGGCCAACTGGGCAGAATGTTATTACAAGCTGCAGCCAACTATCCGGTAGAAACATTTGTTATGGAAAATGATGAGAACTGCCCTGCAGCTCATCTTTGCCATCATTTTACAAAAGGTGATATCAGCAATTTTGACGATGTATATAATTTTGGAAAGGGCCTGGATGCCCTCACTATTGAGATAGAAGCAGTGAATGAAGATGCATTGGAGAAACTGGAAGCCGAAGGCGTAAGAATTTATCCCAAGCCATCTGCATTAAGAATTATCAAAAGTAAAATTCTGCAAAAGCAGTTCTATAAAGACAATGAAATTCCCAGCAGTGAATTTGTCATTACACAAAACAGGTCAGAGCTAAATCAGCATACCGGTTTTTTACCGGCAGCACACAAGTTAGCCATGGGCGGGTATGATGGGCGTGGTGTAGAATTGCTGAAGACCAGGGATGACCTTGCAAAAGGCTTTGATGCACCTGCAGTCCTGGAAAAACTGGTTTCCATAAAAAAAGAGATCGCAGTAATTATTGCAGTGGCCGATAATGGTGAGAATGCTTTGTATCCTTCTGTAGATATGGTTTTTGATAACCGGCTGAACCTGCTGGATTACCAGATAAGCCCGGCTGATATTGCCGAAAAAGTATTGTGGAAAGTGGAAGCTGTGGCTTTAAAAGTAGTGAAGAGCCTGAAAAGTCCGGGCATTTTTGCAGTAGAACTATTTGTTGATTTTGATGATAATGTTTTTGTGAACGAAACCGCTCCCAGGGTGCATAACAGCGGTCACCATACCATTGAAG